>ERZ833608.29-NODE-29-length-116342-cov-4.847894_pt1 | contig 116342 bp, 95 predicted proteins | sample MGYA00519694_ERZ833608 | MGnify/ENA primary metagenome ERZ833608 (study PRJEB31850, sample SAMEA3708742) | human gut metagenome | biome: human gut; feature: human-associated habitat; material: faeces | place: China | collected 2014 ... | reverse complement strand
TAATTTAAATAATGCAATTAATAAAAAATGGATGATAACTTTTTATTATCTATCATCCTATTTTTATCTTCCATCAGCTCAAATTCCCCTTGCCAAAATCCAGATTTGCGTTATCATAGTAAAAACAAAAGATAGTAAATTCGTTTTGAAAGGAAGTTGAAGATATATGACAAAGACAGGATTGGTTTTAGAAGGCGGTGGCATGCGTGGCATCTATACTGCCGGCGTACTGGATGTATTTTTAGATCATAATATTACTGTGGATGGCGTGATCGGTGTATCGGCGGGAGCTATTCATGGAGCCTCTTTCGTATCCAAACAGCGTGGAAGAAATATTGCATATAGCTTGGAATACCGAAACAATAAGGAATATATGAGTTTGAAGTCATTGTTGAAAACGGGAAATTTATTTGGAGTTGATTTTTGCTATGATCGACTGCCGAATGAATTATACAAATTCGACTATGATGCATTTGAGGAGAATCCAACGAGATTTTATGTATGCTGTACAAATGTAGAGACCGGGCAGCCGGAGTATCTGGAATGTACGGATCTTCGAAAGGATATGGACAAGCTACGTGCATCAGCATCACTTCCGATCGTGTCACAGACCGTAGAAGTAGATGGCAAGAAGTTATTGGATGGCGGAACTGCAGACAGCATTCCGATCTTCCAGTTCAGGAGAATGGGATATCGAAAAGATATCGTAGTTTTGACCAGACCGGAAGGTTACGTCAAGGAAGAAGACAGCATGTTGAAGCTGGAAGCAATCCGGTATAAGGAATATCCGGAGTATGTGAAACGAATAGCCATGAGGCATTTGTATTATAATAAGACATTGGAGAAGCTGGCTGAACTGGAACAGAAGGGCGAGGTTCTTATTATCCGTCCGAGTGTACAGATCGACATATCAAGAACGGAAAAGGATGATAAGAAGATTCAGGCAATGTACGATCTGGGCGTGTATGATGCACAGAATAAGATCGAGGAAGTGGCTGAATTTCTGAAATAATGTATAAATATCTGGCTGATATAAAAAGATTGTTATGATTTTGGTATCAGAGTTTGGATAGATACAGAAATATTTATTTGTCAGTTTCTTACTATGGCTATAAGGCAGGATGTCTGCATATGAAAAATGATAATGTTCAAGGTAAAACTGACAATACGAAGGATAAGGCACAGGAGAATCATGTGAAAATGACAAAGACTCCTGTGCCTTCTCTTATTTTGCGATTATCGTGTTCAACCATTGTCAGTATGCTTGCCGGAACGACGTACAATATCGTAGATATGTATTTTGTTTCGGACCTTGGAAACAGTGCAGTTGCGGCAGTTGGGGTTTTATTTTCGGTACTTGCCATGATACAGGCGGTAGGGTATACATTTGGCATGGGTGCAGGCAGCAGAATATCCCGATTTTTAGGTGAACAGAAAGAAAAGGAAGCAGGCAGAGATGCACTGGTTGCGGTCTTAATGTCGCTGATTGCCGGACTTATACTGATGGGAGCAGGATTTCTGTGGCAGAAACCGTTGGTTGAGTTCCTGGGATCGACGGATACGATCGCGACATTTGCATTAGATTATGGATTCTGGATCCTGCTTACAGCGCCGGTTATGTGTGTGTCGTATGTACTCAACAATGTTCTGCGGGCGGAAGGAATGCCCGTCTGGGCGTTAGTTGGAATTGGAAGCGGTGCTGTCTTAAATGCGGTCTTAGATCCAATTCTGGTGTCAGGTTTGGAGCTTGGAATCCGAGGAGCAGGAATTGCCACATTTTGTGGACAGAGCGTAAGTCTCATTATTATGCTGATCGTGATGCTGAGTGGGAAAAGTGTGATCAGGTTTAATAAAAATACAGACATAATGGATCATTTGTCCCAAAATGCAGATGCCAAATATAAACCAACAGGAATGCGAGTTAAAATTGAGCAGATAAAGAGAGAGGATAGACGGGGTTTAGCGGTGTTTAAGCAGACAGCCATCGATATTACGAGAACCGGAATCCCATCCTTTTTCCGTCAGGGGCTGGTCTGTGTGGCGACCATCCTGTTGAATCGGGCAGCCAGAGCATATGGGGATGACGTGATAGCTGCGATATCAGTATCAAATAAAGTATTTGCCATATTATTTGCAGTCATGGTCGGATATGGGCAGGGCTTTGCACCGGTGGCCGGTTATAATTATGGAGCAAAGAAGAATGATAGAGTAAGAAAAGCGATCATATTTACGATTCTAAGTCAGGTCATTGCATCGGCTGTTACAGGTATTCTTGTGTGGATATTTGCATCCTCGATTATCTCATTATTTGGAGAAAATGCGGCACTTGAGCTGGGAGTTCTTTCTCTTCGGATGCACGCGGTATCATTGCCATTTATGGCGGTGTGTCTGGTCAGCGGTATGTTATTTCAGGCAATAGGGGAGATCGGAAAAGCCATTCTCATATCCTCCACCAGACAGGGAATCTTTTTCCTGCCATTGATCTGGCTTCTTCCAATGTGTTTTCAGGAAACAGGCGTGGCTCTTACACAGGGAATCTCCGATGTACTGTCAGGGGTATTTTCATTGCCGTTTATACTTGTGGCGATTCATATGTGTAAAAAAACAGGTAGAAAATAGCTACATTTTTTAACAGGGCATTTACAGGAAATCTCCACCAAGAAAAAGATAGACTTTTTTGGACGTGAATGGTATGCTGTAAGGTAAGATTGTGACGGTGGAAGCCATGTTCGACAGGCGGCTTTCATCCGGAAGACAGCTGTAGGAAGGTTGTGACACATGGAGTATATATTTGTGGATTTTGAGATGAATCAGATCGATAATTCTCATCCCGATGAATTAAAAATTTGCAAAAATGAAATAATTGAAATAGGAGCTGTTAAGCTGGACGATACATATAAGGAGATTGATTCATTCAAGACTTATGTAAAGCCGGGAATTACGCCTGTGACATCCAGAATAACAAATCTTACCGGGATCACAAATGAGATGGTAGACGATGCACCGGATTTTGCGATTGCGATGGATCGGTTCATTGCATGGGGCTTAAGCGCGGATGTGATCTATGCATGGAGTGAGAATGATCTGCGGCAGTTTAACCGGGAACGCAAGTTAAAATCCTACAATAATCCGGATGCACAGAAGCTTGCATCCAAATGGAAGGATTTCCAGAAGGAATTTGCACGTATGCTTGGAACCAGAAGAAGACTGGCACTGTCAGATGCGGTATTCTATCTGGGAGAAGATTTTCAGGGAAAAGAGCATGATGCATTGTGGGATGCCAGAAATACAGCAGAAGTATTCGTTCTTTCAAAGAACAGGGAGAAGTTTGAGAAGATCATGGCTCCGATTATGAATGCTTATAAACCAAAAGAGAATATGACCTATTCCATAGGAGATGTATTTGGAAACATCAATCTGCCGGAATAAATGGTCTTGGCATGATTGAGCAGACACGTTCTATGTGCCTGCTCAAAAAAATGTAAAAAGAAAGCAGAGGAAATTGAATTTGGAACTGAATAATTCGAATATGAAAAAGCTCATAAAACTGATCATTATAACTGTATTAGTCGTATTTTGCGTATTTCGTTTTGATAAAATCTATGCCTGCGGTACATGGATCATCGGGTTGCTTATGCCGTTCGTGATTGGATTTGCGATTGCGTTCATTCTGAATGTGCCGATGAAGGGATTTGAAAATCTGTTATTCCGAAATGAAAAAAGTAGATGGTATCGGTTCCGGAGACCGGTCTGTATGGTGCTTTCCATTATCTGCGTCGTCCTGGTGATTGCTTTTGTGATCACGATGCTGATACCGGAGGTCAGCCGGACAATTACAGCGATCGGACAGCAGTTCCCGTCTACGATGGAGGCAATTAAGAATTGGGCGGTGAATCTGGCAGCGGGATATCCGGATATCGTTGACCGGATCATGGAGATTGATATTGCATGGGATAAGGTGAGTGAGAGCGCGATCAATCTGATAAAGAATGGAAGCGGAAGCCTGTTGTCATCAACATTTAATTTTGCAACCTCCGTTGTCAGCGGTATAGTCGATTTTGTGGTTGGATTATTTTTCGCAATCTATATTCTGGCACAGAAGGAGAACTTGAAGCGTCAGACAAAGGGTCTGATATATGCGTTATTTAAAGAGAAAACAGCAGATAAGATCATCAAGACCTGCGTTATGGCAGATGAGACATTTGCAAATTTCATAACCGGACAGTGCTTGGAGGCATGTATTCTGGGCTTGATGTTCTTTGTATCCATGAGCGTTCTTAGTATTCCATATGCACTGACGGTCAGTGTTACGATTGTGGTAACGGCATTGATTCCGGTCTTTGGTGCATTTATTGGATGTGGTGTTGGTGCATTTCTCATTCTGGTTGACGATCCGAAAAAGGTACTGGTATTTTTGATCCTGTTTATCATACTGCAGCAGGTCGAGGGAAATCTGATCTATCCGCATGTGGTAGGCGGTTCCGTCGGACTTCCATCTATATGGGTGTTGGTTGCAGTTATCATTGGCGGAGATCTGATGGGAATTCTCGGTATGTTGATATTTGTACCGTTATCCTCTGTCTTATATGCACTGGTGAAGGAATTCGTACTTATGAGATTGCGGGAAAAGGGAGTCGCCTGGGAAAAGTATGGAGAACCTTACGCTTCGTCGGATGATGGCTGGAGGGAGAAACCCCGGAAGCGGAAGCAGAGACGACAGTCCAGACGCATGAAAGAGAAAAGAAGCAAGGAAAATGCCTGAGAGAAACGAGCTGGATAAAACAGGGCAAATGCCTGTTTATATAGACAAATGAAGAAAGAAGGATAATTTAAGATGTACAGAGATATAGCGAAATTAGTATTATATAGAAATCTGGGGGAGAACAGTATTCTGATGAAGCTGTCCGGGATATTTGAGGATTTTGACCGCGGAGACTGTCCGAATGCGGAGCTGGTTGCAAGGATCTACGACCAGATCAAGCGGTTGCTGGATCTTGCTACCGATTATGGATTTGACACAAATCTGTGGCACAATTATCTGGCATTTATTCTTATCACAAATGAGAATTCATTCTCTATGACGAGTGAAAAAGTGGGTGCCAATGACGGAACCGTTAATTATTTTGCAAAAAATGATTTCAAGATCTTCAAGAAGCTGTTTGATTTTGATTTCTCTGAGATTGAGGAAGCGTTGGATATTGACTGCTTCACGATCGTGAATAATTATAAAGCCATCGGCAAGAAAGAACGTATGTATAATAAGAATGTCAGCACAAAGGTACAGGATATCAGCCGTGCGATCGAAGGGGCAAAGGATGAAAATGATATCTTCAAGATCGTGACGGATTTCTATAAGGCATATGGTGTTGGAATGTTCGGACTGAACAAGGCATTCCGTATCGTTCATCCGACAAATGGAGATATGCAGTTTGTTCCGATCAATAACACAGAGGATGTTCGTCTGGATGATCTGATCGGATATGAGATCCAGAAACAGAAGATCGTGGAGAATACGGAAGCCTTTGTTGCAGGACGTAAGGCAAATAATGCGCTGTTATTTGGTGACAGCGGAACCGGAAAGTCAACAACGATCAAGGCGATCATAAATGAATATTACGATCAGGGACTTCGTATGATCGAGATCTATAAGCATCAGTTTCAGGATCTGTCTCAGGTTATTTCCCAGATCAAGAACCGTAACTATCGATTCATCATTTACATGGATGATCTGTCCTTTGAGGAGTTTGAGACAGAATACAAATATCTGAAGGCAGTCATCGAAGGTGGCTTGGAGATCAAGCCGGATAATGTTTTGATCTATGCAACCTCGAACCGTCGTCATCTGATCCGTGAGACATGGACAGATCGTACCGATCTTGAGAATAATAATGGTATGCACAAGAGTGATACGATGCAGGAGAAGCTGTCACTGGTCAATCGTTTTGGTGTTACGATCAATTACAGCAAGCCATCACAGAAGGAATATTTCCAGATCGTTGTAGGTCTGGCAGAGAAGAATGGCATCCATATGACAGAGGAGGAACTCTGCGCAGAAGCAAACAAATGGGAGCTGTCGCATGGTGGAATCTCCGGTCGTACAGCCCAGCAGTTTATCAACTATCTGGCAGGAAAACAGGAGTAATGCAATATGACAAAAAAAGAAAAGCAGCAGGTCGCGGAGATCTGCCGGATCTTGAATGAGACATATGGAACAGATTACAAGTGTTATCTGAATCATGAAAATGCATGGCAGCTTCTGATCGCAACGATGCTGTCGGCACAATGTACAGATGCCAGAGTAAACATTGTAACAAAAGATCTGTTCGTGAAATATCCTACCTTGCAGGCATTCGCCGATGCAGATATCAAGGAATTGGAAAAGGATATTTACTCGACCGGATTTTATAAGAATAAAGCGAAGAATATAATTGGCTGTGCAAAGAAGCTCATCAGTGAATATGGCGGAGAAGTGCCGAGTGATATCGAGAGCCTGACGAAATTAGACGGTGTTGGAAGAAAAACCGCAAATGTGATCCGTGGCAATATCTACCACGAGCCAAGTATCGTCGTTGATACACATGTAAAACGTATTTCCAGGCTGCTTGGGCTGACAGATAGTGATGATCCGGTGAAGATCGAGCATGAGCTTATGGAAAAGCTTCCAAAGGAACAGTGGATCTTATATAATATTCAGATCATTACACTTGGAAGAACGATCTGTATCGCCAGACGACCAAAATGTGCCGAATGCGCGCTGAACCATGTATGTCCATCGGCAAATGTAACGGAATAAGCAGTTGGCAGAATCTGGCACAAATGCTAAATTGCTATAAAATAATGCTATTATATCTGGACAAAGTGAAAATTCAGCGTTAATCTATACATGATGTCGCTGCATAAGACGGGAAAAGGTCTGATGTGGGGCGGATAATATCAGAAAATTATAAGTTTAAAATATAAAGGAGAAATGGGAAATGATCAATTTAAGCAGTTCAAAGGGTAAAAAGGTAGCATCTGCAATTATAGTTGGAATCCTGGTAGCAGCTATGGTAATCGGTATGCTTGCATATGCATTCTAAAAGGTATCAGGGATGAATAAAGAAAAGTTTCGATTTATACAGCAGAAGCGGTCAATCTTAAGATCGTTGAATAAACAGGAACATTCTGACGTAACACAAGCCGGCATAGGAGATGACTATAGCCGGCTTGTGTTGTTGGATAGTGAGCTTGCAGTAACGGAAGGACTCTGCCTTGCAAATGCACTGGGTACGGTGACTTCGGATGTTATCAAACAATATAATAAATTACGGCTTGGCGGGTATCAGCCATTTGCACTTACAGATACGGTTATGATGCCGGAAAATGATGAGAAGCGTATGAAAAAAATTCTGCGGGAGCTTTCTGATCTTGCGAAGGAGCTTCACATGGATGTTGTGTATGGAGATACCGCGATCAGCGGGATATTCAAGGAGCCTGCGGTAACTGTAACGATGTATGGACGAAAGATATCGCAGGGCGAGAAAAATGCAAAGATCAAGCCGGATATGGATATCGTTATGTGCGGACAGACCGGCATCCTTGGAACCCTGCTTCGGGTAAGGGAAAGAAAAGAAGAGCTTCTGACCAGATATTCTGAGGAATATCTTCGCACAGCAGAGCAATTTGACCGGTTATTACTTATGAAGAATCAGGGAGGTATTGCGATGGCATGTGGCAGTATATATGCACGCCACATCTCAACAGAAGGAGTATATGGCGCATTATGGGAACTGGCAGAGGCTGGAAATGTCGGGCTTCGGATCAGCCATGACCATATACCGATCATGCAGGAAACCATTGAGATCTGTGAATTTACCGGGGATGATCCATACCGGATCGATGGATGTGGAGCAGCGTTATTTGTCACAGCAGATGGTGGAATGTTAAGTAATCGTCTGTATGAAGCCGGATTTGAGGCTGCTGTGATCGGCAGAACAACAACCGGACATGACCGCGTGATCATCCATGACGGAGAGGAAAGCTTTTTGACACCATAAGAGCGAAGGGAGAAAAACATGTTAAATATCGTACTTCATGAGCCGGAGATGCCGGCAAATACAGGAAATATAGGACGTACCTGTGTGGCAGCAGGTGCAAGACTTCATTTGATCGAGCCTCTGGGCTTTCAGATCAACGAGAAGCAGTTAAAGCGTGCGGGTTTGGATTATTGGGACAAATTAGATGTAACGATCTATGATGATTTCAATGATTTCCTTGAAAAGAATCCGGGCGCAAAGATCTATATGGCAACGACCAAATCCAAACAGAAATATACAGATGTAAACTATGAGGAAGATGCCTATATCATGTTTGGAAAAGAGAGCGCAGGAATTCCGGAGGAGATTCTGTTAGACTATAAGGAAACAGCAGTCAGGATTCCGATGTTCCCGGAGATCCGTTCCCTGAATCTGGCAAATTCTGTAGCAATCGTGTTATATGAGGCACTCAGACAGCAGGGCTTCCCAGAGCTTGAGACGAAGGGACAGCTTCACCATTATGAGTGGTAAAAAGGAGTATTTATGAGTACATACATGGTAGATGGAAAGAAAATGATGAATATCTGTATCCTTGAGATTCTTCGGAAATATACGGATTCCGAACATACAATGGATCAGAAGGATATCATAAAGAAGCTGGAAACCGAATATGGAATGAAGGTTGACCGGAAATCCGTCAAGAGCAATCTGATGAATCTGGTGGATTTTGGTTATAATCTGGAATGTACGGAGATTGAACGTGAAAATAAAAACGGAGAGGCCGAGATCCTGACAAAGGACTGGTATTACAATCATGAATTTGATGATGCTGAGCTTAGAATGTTGATCGACAGTATTTTATTTTCAAAGACGATACCGAGAAATCAGGCACAGGAGCTGATCGAGAAGATCAAGGGGCTTTCGAATGTGTATTTCAGTGCGAAGGTACAGCATGTGTGCAATCTGCCGGGGTTATCACATACCGATAACCGTCAGACCATGTTAAATGTTGAGATGATCGATGATGCGATCAGTGAGGGCAAGAAGGTTGCATTTCTCTATAACACCTATGGTATCGATAAACAGCTTCATCCAAGAAAGGATACGAAGTATATCGTAAATCCATATCAGATGGTTGCAAATGAGGGCAAATATTATCTGATCTGCAATTATGATAAATATGACAATCTGTCGAATTACCGGATCGATCGTATGACGGAGATTGAGATATTAGATGAAAAGGTCAAGGATAAAAGTCTGGTAAAAGGGATGGAGCATGGACTGAATCTGCCACAGCATATGGCGGAACATCTCTACATGTTCAGTGATCCCGCAGCTACGATTGTATTAAAGGTTCAGAAAGGGAATATGGGTGATATTGTAGACTGGTTTGATAAGAACTTTGAAGTGTTGTCACCAAAATTTGTTCAGAACAATTATCCAGATAACTTTAATCCTGAGACAGATGCCAATAAGGCGTTTATCCGTGTGACCTGCAGCCAGAATGCCATGTTTCACTGGGCGATGCAGTACGGAACCAGCGTAGAGGTCATAGAGCCTGCAGATCTCCGCGAGCGTATCCGTGATGCTGTAAATGAGATGGCAGAACGATATAAATAATGCCTCCTATTAATGGAGACATTTTGAGTAAGACATAAAATAAAGCCCCACCCGCTCTTGCCTCTATGATGGATAGGAGTTGAAACATCAGTGGAACTTTCGTTATGAGGTTTGCACTAGCTGTCAGCATCAAGCCCTTGTTTGAGCCTTATAAGGCGAGTTTGGGCGACTGCTGACAAATCAGCGTGCGAACCGAATAGAAAGTGTAGCGAGTTTCAACTCCTATCCATCATAGAGGCAAGAGCGGGTGGGGCTTTTGTTAGTTCTTCTTAATACGGAACTTTCCGTTGGAGATATATTGTGTATCTTCTTCCTTCTTCACATGCACGGCTTTGATCGGAACCTGCATTTCCTTCTGCATAGGGAGAGAGAAAATGAATTCACTTCCTTCGCCGACCTTACTGTTGAGGGTGATATTCTCACCATGCGCCTTGATGATCTCTTTTGTGATGGCAAGTCCGAGACCGGTTCCGGTCTTATCCTTTCCGCGGCTTGGATCCGTTTTATAGAAACGGTCAAATACTTTCTTGATCGATTCCGGTGGAATTCCGACACCTTCATCCTTGACACTGACAAAGATTTTATCGGATTTTTCTGTGACCTGAACTGTAATCTGTCTGCCTTCCGGGGTGAATTTGATCGCATTGTCAACCAGATTGTAGATAACCTGCTGGATTCTTGTACGATCTGCGTAGACAATGGTATTGTCGGTATGGAAGATTGCATGCAGATAAATGCCTTTGTCCTGACAACGACCTTCAAAGGTGTTGATCGTAGGAAGGATAATGCTCTTGATATCAAAATTCGACTTATCAAGCTGAAGGTCAAAGGAGTCGAAGTTGTTTAGTTCCAGAAGTCCCTGTGTCAGCTTGGTCAGACGTTTTGTCTCATTTAATACGATCTGTAGATATTTCTCATGCTTATCCGGTGGAATTGTTCCATCGATCATGGCTTCAATATATCCTTTGATCGAGGTCAGAGGAGAACGGAAGTCGTGGGATATATTGGAAATGAAAGACTTTCGGTATTCATTGGAACGACTCAGCTCGTCTGCCATTTCCTCCATATATCGTGCAAGTTCACCAAATTCGTTATCGGTATGCACATCAATTCGCGCATTGAAATTTCCGGCGGCATACTGCTTGGAGGTTGCAATGATTTCACGGATTGGTTTTAATGTACTGTTCGTGATCAGCATTAAGGCGATCAGAGACAACACCACAATGACCAGAAATGGCATATAGGTGGATGCAAATGTTTTCTGCGCAATATCCTTGATAAACTGCAGTGACAAGTGAATGGACAGCAGTCCTGCATAGGATTTATCCTGATAAACAGGGGTACTGAGGCTTAAGGTTTTGGCTGAAAAGCAGCCGTTCAGCGTACCGGTTTTTACTGTCTGGGAATATATATCCGTCCGGTCATAAAAATCAGTGATCATCATATCTTTTGCAGCAGGACTTTCACTGTTTGAACAGTATATGATCTCGCCATTTGCAGTAGAAAGCCAGATCTCTGCGTTCATATCAGCAGCATGTTCATCCAGCTTCTGATAAAACGTATCCTTATCGATCAGGCCGTTCATATAATCCGTTACGGTGGTGCTGATGATAAGCTTGGATTCTGTTTTCAGATTTTGTTCTGTGTTGCTTAGCAGCTTTGACTGTGTCATATTGACGGTATACAGAGCAAGTACACTGAAGATTACAATGACCAGCAGGACAAAGCCGACAACAATCTTATCAAAAATCGTTTTTTTCATGGTCATTTAACCTCAAATTTGTAACCGATTCCCCATACTGTAAAAATGGACCAGTTATATTTATCGGTCAGTTTTTCGCGCAGACGTTTGATGTGTACATCAACGGTACGGGTGTCACCGACATATTCGTAGCCCCATAATTTGTCCAGAAGCTGTTCTCTGGTAAATACCTGATTTGGACGGCTTGCAAGGAAATACAGCAGTTCCAGTTCTTTTGGCGGCATTTCCAGATTTTTGCCCTCTAATGTAACGGTATAATTTGAAATATTAACGACCAGATTATCATACTCGACATAGGTGCCGATATGATCGGCATTTGTCGGATTATAGTTCTGGAAATTATCCGTCCGTGAGTTGCAGCGGCGAAGCAATGCACCGACACGGGCAACCAGTTCGTTGGAATCAAAGGGTTTTACGATGTAATCATCGGCACCGATCTTAAGTCCGAGCACCTTGTCAAATACCTCACCTTTTGCGGATAACATGATGATCGGTACATTGGACTGCTTTCTGATTTCCGTACATACCTGATAGCCGTCCATGCCCGGAAGCATGACATCTAATAGGATGAGATTTGGCATAAATTCGACAAATGCCTCCAAGGCAGAAGCTCCGTCTGCGGCAATCTGTGTTTCATAACATTCTTTATTCAGATAAAGGGAGATCAGTTCGGCGATGTTTTCGTCATCGTCAACGATCAATATTTTTTCTTTGTCCATATAGTTCTCCTTGTTGTTGTGTATTTTATAACTCTACAATCGTAACGCCGGCTTCGCCCTCCCCGTACTCACCCAGACGGAAGGATTTGACGTATGACTGCTTGCGCAGATAGTCATGGATGCCTTTCCGGAGTGCTCCGGTGCCTTTTCCATGGATGATCCTTACCTTGTGCAGGTGCGCCATCATGGCATCATCGAGATAACGGTCAACCAAAGAGGTAGCTTCGGCTACAGTCATGCCGAGTACATTGATCTCCGGCTGGATGTTTAGAGCCTTGCTCATTCCACGTTTATTATTGATCGATACCTGAGCGTTGTTCTGCTTTGGTGTCTCGATGATCACAAGATCAGAAGCAGGAAGCAGAGAGCTTAAGATGCCCATCTGAACCTTGATATTTCCCTTCGAATCAGCAGGAGCAGTAACCGTTCCTGTTGTATCCATGCTGATAACATGCACGGTGTCTCCGGCCTTGAAATCCTTTGCCGTATGATGGGAGGTCATGGATTTGCGTTTTTCCGGCGTCATCTTCCGGTAATCGTCCATCTTGGTACGGAGCTTTTTCCGCTCATTCTCCATAGTGCTCGCATCTGCTTTATGAGGATTTGTTGTCCATTTATTATATTTTTTAATGGCTGAATCCGCCATTTCCTTTGCTTCTTCCAGAATATCCGCCGCTTCTTCTCTTGCATCTGCAAGAATCTGAGCCTTCTTGGCAGAGAGTTCGTCATCCTTTGCTTTTGCCCGTTCCTGAAGCTGTCTGGCTTCTTCCTTAAACTGCGCAATCTCCGCTTTGTCCCGTTCAATCTCTTTTCGGCTGTTTTCCAGGTCGGATAGCAGTGTTTCGAAATCAACCTTGTTGCTGTCGATATTTGTCTTTGCCCGTTCGATGATATCGTCGGATAAGCCTAATTTCTTAGATATTGCAAATGCATTTGATTTGCCGGGAATACCGATGATGAGCCGGTAGGTCGGCATCAATGTCGCTACATCGAATTCACAGCTTGCATTCTGAACGCCCGGAGTCGACATGGCAAATAATTTCAGTTCACTGTAGTGCGTGGTAGCCATGCAGCGGATGCCCTGATCGTTTAAGCTGCTTAAGATCGCGATCGCAAGTGCTGCACCCTCGACCGGATCGGTTCCACCGCCAAGCTCATCGAAAAGGCACAGCGTGTTTGGTGTCACATGGTTCATGATATATACGACATTGCTCATATGGGAGGAGAAGGTCGAGAGACTCTGCTCGATGCTCTGTTCATCTCCGATATCGGCAAATACATCATCAAATACATTCAGTCTGGAACCATCCAGTGCCGGAATATGAAGTCCGGACTGTCCCATCAGAGTAAACAGACCCAGTGTTTTTAAGGATACGGTCTTACCACCGGTATTTGGACCGGTAATAATCAGCAGGTTGTAGTCCTCACCCAGTTTGATGTCGACCGGAACAACGGTATGTTTGTCTAAAAGTGGATGGCGTCCCTGCTTGATATCCACGATGCCGTCCGTATTAAAGATCGGTTCGGTTCCCTTATAGGATCTTGCAAAATTCGCTCTAGCAAATATAAAGTCCAGATCGGTCAACGTCTCAAAGTCAAATTTTATATTTTCGTATTCAGATGCTGCCTGCGCTGACAGGCTTTCCAGAATCTTTTCGATTTCTGCCAGCTCCTGATTATCCAGCTCTTTTAACTGGTTGTTCAGATTAACTACCGCCAGAGGTTCGATAAATACAGTATTTCCACTGGAAGACTGGTCATGGATCATGCCCGGAAAGCTGTTCTTATATTCCTGCTTGACCGGGATACAGTATCTTCCGTTACGCATCGTGATCAGATTATCCTGAAACATCGTCTGCTTGCTCTGGTCAGTTACAAGTTTGTTCAACTGGTTATGTAACTTTTCATTTGTCAGTTTTTTGTTCCGTCTGACTGCCTTCAGACCGGACGAGGCATCGTCTGCGATCTCGGATTCTGACAGGATACAGCGGTGGATCTCCTGACTTAAATGTTCCAGCGGAACAAGCTCCATGAAGCGGGAGTAGAGGCTGTCATGTGCCTTTTCCTCGTTGTCATCGCCGCTGCCATATTGTCTGGCGGATAATGCCATATCAAGGACACTTCCGATATCTAACAGTTCCTTGATGCCAAGTGCTCCTTGTACCTCCAGTCGCTTGATCGAAGCGCCGATATCCCGGAGACCGGCAAATGACAGATTGCCCTGTGTATTCAGCCGGATCAGAGCATCTCTTGTTTCCTGCTGTAAGGTCTGGATCAGAGCCGGATCCTTGCGGGGCTTCAGGCGTTCACATTTTCGTTTTGCCATCGGGGATGCCGCGTAGGAGGTCAGCATTTCTACAATTTTATTATATTCTAAAAGTCTTAAAGTCCTTAAATTCATATCGTTTTCTCCATCTTAAATGCACAAATACGCATACACAATCCATTATAAACAGTTTGCCTGTGGCTGTCCAGTGTGGGTTGGCGCCGGAAACCTATATGTTGTTTCAACTTATATGTTATACTTGCCGGACAAGAAGAAACTAGAAGAATTTATGTTAAAAGAGATAGAAGAAATGGGAATGTAGAGATAAGCACCTTAGCTAATGATCGTTAAGGTGCTTTTTGTATGTCCTTAAAAAAGGAGAAAGCTCCGGCAAAATTTCCATGCATAGACTTGCAAAGCAGGACATATAAATAATGGTATAGAGATTGACAAGGGTAAAGATAGAGCCGAAAAAAGACATTGGGAAGGGAGCGGTGAGATGAGAGGACAAAGATGGCTGCGTATTCTGGCAGGGCTGTTGACTGTGGTGGTCGGGCTGAGTTTGTTTGCCGGATGCAGTTTTTATAAGGTGAAAGAAGATGGTGAAGCACTGACTTACGATATCTGTGACGACACCATGCTGCCGGAGGAGTTGTTGAGCGTCATTAACAGCAAGAAAGAAGAACCGTTTAATCTGACATACTCAAACAACACTTACACATATATCGTGATCTGCAGTGGCAGGCAGAATCGGGATGATGTTGGCGTGGTTGTAGATAAGATGTATATGGATGAAAATGCTATTTACATCGAATCGGTTCTCAGGCAGACGGCGACACCATCAGATGCAGTAAGTAAGGATACGGTATCGTATCCATATATAGTTCTTCGGATCGCACGGACAACGACACCGGTTGTATTTAAAAATTAGAAAATAGTATGGGGGTATCATATGGAACTTGTAAAAAATAAACTCAGTACAACGATTTTAAAGACTTCTAAGTATTCGCAGTTTACGATCAATGATGATTTTAATGTACCGGATGCAAAAGACGATATGGAACGGATCATTGCAAGTACAGGAAATGTCCTGCTGGATGATGTAGAGACATTGGAAAATAAGGTGCGGATATCAGGAACAGTTGTATTTAAAGTCCTGTATCAGACAGTTGGTGAAGATGTTCGGTTTGAAACCTATGAGGGTGATGTTCCATTTGAGGAATCCATCAATATGGATGGCATACTTGCCGGTGATAAGGTCGATGTCAGCTGCGTGCTGGAAGATCTGTACATAACCATGATCAATTCAAGAAAATTTGAAGTTCGCGGTCTGGTTGGCATGAAACTGTGGGCTATGGATTCCGTAGAGCTGTCCGGGGCAACCGGATTGTTAAACGGATCGGGAATCGAATGCAGGAATGAGCAGATTCCATTTACAAATAATGTGGCATCTGTAAAAGATATATTGAAGGTAAAAGAAGATTTCGAGATCGCTGCCAATAAACCAAACATCGGTCGGGTGCTTTGGAGCCGGGTGTCCTTCTATGGCATCGAGACAAAGGTTGTAGATGGGGGAATAAATATGAAAGGACAGATGGACCTGTTTGTAATCTATCTGGCGGAGGAGCCCGGCGTACCGATGCAGTATCTGAATGAGAGCCGGGAATTTGAAGGTCTGATCCCTTGCGAAGAAGCAAATGAAGGAATGATCCTGGATGACCGCATCACGATGGGAAAAGGAGAAGTCAGTGTGCGTGCTGACAATGACGGAGAAGACCGTGTGCTTCAGGTTGAATATAATCTCCATACAGATATGAAGATTTACGAAGATATGGAGCTTTCTATCATCGGGGATATGTTCTCTCCGTCGGCAAATGTAGAAACGATCTGTGAACAGTTTCCATTTGAGAATCTTCAGATAAAAAATAATGCCAAGACAAAAGTCGTACATAAAGAGCGAATCAAGAGCAGCTTCCCGAAGATCCTGCAGATCGTATATGCAACCGGAACGGTTGAGATCGATGAGGTAAAAGCAGGAGAGGACAGCATTGATATATCAGGTGCGGTAAAAGCTGAAATACTCTATGTATCAGCAGAGGATAGCAAGCCGTTACAGCAGATTGAAACGGCGATACCATTCAATTATCAGGTGGAATCCGTACCATTTGTCAATCAGGATTCGATCCGCATCAATCCATCCGTTGATCAGATTACAGCCCAGATGCTGAATTCCGATGAGGTGGAGATCAAGGCGGTGATCAATATGAATGTTACGGTATTTGCACCGGGTTCTGTGGATGTCATTACCGATATGAATATTCTGCCGATCGACTGGAATAAGAAGGCAGCCATGCCGGGTATGGTTGGATATGTTGTAAAAGAAGGCGACAGCATCTGGTCTATTGCCAAAGAATATTTTTCCAGCCTGGATTCCATCCGAACCATCAACCATCTGGAAAGCGACGAGGTAACACCGGGTGAGAAATTATTAATTGTAAAATGTTAGCAATATAAAAATCCCTGCCCGTTTCCGGCACGATGGTGGGTAGTGTTTTCAACATCAGTGGAACTTTCGTTATGAGATTCATGCTAACTGTCAGCATCAAGCCCATGTCTGAGCCTGATAAGGCAAGTTTGGGCGACTGCTGACAAATAGTTGCATGAAGCGAATAGAAAGTGCAACGAGTTGAAACACTACCCACCATCGTGCCGGAGACGGGCGGGGGTTTATTTTTCAATCCAAAATCTTCGTGCAAATCCTATTGAAAAATGTTATCATCTGTATATGAGGTATTGATAAAAATTCCCAACAATGGGGCAAAGCACGGAGGGTAATACATGCTGGAACAATCTTACTACGATGAGGCTGATAAGATTATTGCTGCATATGGGACAGAGCCAAGATTTCTGATCCCGATCATTCAGGATATTCAGAGTGAATATAAGTATCTTCCGCCGGAATTATTACGATATGTGGCGGACAAACTGAATATCGCAGAGGCAAAAGCTTACAGCGTAGCAACATTCTATGAGAACTTTTCATTTGATGCAAAAGGAAAGTTCATTCTTAAGGTGTGCGATGGAACCGCATGCCATGTCAGAAAATCCATGGATATCTTAAATCAATTGTATAAAGAACTTGGATTGTCAAAAGAGAAACACACAACAGATGATATGATGTTCACATTAGAGACAGTATCATGTCTTGGCGCATGCGGACTCGCACCGGTCATGACGGTAAACGATGTTGTTCATCCGGCTATGACACCGGAGAAGGTAACTGCATTGATAGCAGAATTGAAGGAGGGTGCGGATGAATAGAATAACAAATGTATCAGAGCTTGACGCAGCAGTAAAACAGGCAGAAGAGATGCTGCATGCGGATTCGCACAGGATCCTTGTCTGTGCAGGAACCGGATGTCTGGCGGGTGGCTCTCAGAAAATATACGACCGGTTCTGCGAGATGGCGAAGCAGTCGGAGGGCGTGAAGGTAGAATTTGTCCCGGAGGCGGAGGATACAGTTATAAAAGAATCCTGTCATGTCGGCGTGAAGAAAAGCGGCTGTCATGGATTTTGCGAGATGGGGCCGCTTGTGCGAATCGAGCCATATAATTATATCTACATAAAAGTAAAGGAAGAAGATTGCGAGGAGATCTTCAACGAGACGATCCTGCACGGAAGACCGGTAGAGCGTCTGATGTATCACAAGGATGGTGTTGTCTACAGACAGCAGGAAGAAATTCCATTTTATAAGAAACAGACCAGACTGGTACTGAAAAACTGTGGACATATCGATGCAGAAAATATCAATGAATATCTTGCGGTCGGTGGATATCAAGCACTTCGTAAGGTGTTATTTACCATGGAGCCTCCGGAAGTTATTCAGGTCATCAGTGACTCCAATCTGCGTGGACGTGGAGGCGGTGGTTTCCCGACCGGATACAAATGGCAGCAGGTTGCCAGACAGGCGGAGAAGATCCGATATGTTGTCTGCAATGGTGATGAGGGAGATCCGGGTGCGTTCATGGATCGAAGCGTGATGGAAGGCGATCCGCATAAGATGTTAGAGGGTATGATCATTGCTGCATATGCGGTTGGTGCGCAGGAGGGATATGTCTATGTAAGAGCAGAATATCCGCTGGCAGTCAGCCGTTTGAAGACTGCGATCGCACAGGCAGAGGAAGCGGGATTTCTTGGTGAGAATATCTTAGGCTCCGGTTTCTCTTTCCATATACATATCAATCGTGGTGCGGGAGCATTTGTCTGCGGAGAGGGAAGTGCGCTCACGGCATCGATCGAGGGACAGCGCGGAATGCCGAGAACCAAGCCGCCGAGAACGGTAGAGCAGGGCTTATTTGCCAAGCCGACAGTTCTGAATAATGTAGAAACCTATGCAAATGTGTCCATGATCATTTTAAATGGTGCAGACTGGTACAAGTCGATCGGACCGGAGAAAAGTCCGGGAACCAAGGCATTTGCATTGACCGGAAGTGTAAAGAATACGGGACTGATCGAGGTACCGATGGGAACAAAGCTGCGTGAGATCGTGTATGATATCGGCGGTGGTTTAAAGGATGATATCCCGTTAAAGGCAGTTCAGATCGGTGGACCATCCGGTGGCTGTCTGGTGACGGATGATCTGGAGGTCAGTCTGGATTTTGATTCATTAAAGAGCAAAGGAGCGATGATCGGTTCGGGTGGTCTGGTTGTTATGGATGAGAATACCTGTCTGGTTGAGGTAGCCCGTTTCTTTATGAACTTTACACAGAACGAGAGCTGCGGCAAATGCGTTCCATGCCGTGAAGGAACCAAGCGGATGCTTGAGATCCTGGAGCGGATCGTTGCCGGAAATGGTACGTTAGAGGATCTGGATCTGTTAGAGGAACTGGGACAGGCGATCACCGACACAGCCCTTTGTGGACTTGGTAAGAGCGCAGCCCTTCCGGTACTTAGTACGCTGAAGAATTTCCGTCAGGAATACATCGAGCATGTGGTTGACAAACGATGCAGAACTGGAAACTGTAAAGCACTGGTTCGCTATAAGATCAATCCGGAAGCATGTAAGGGCTGTTCCAAATGTGCGAGAAACTGTCCGGTCGGTGCGATCACAGGCGAGATCCGGAAACCATTTGTCATTGATACAGCCAAATGTATCAAGTGTGGTGCATGTATCGATAATTGTGCGTTCCATGCAGTATATACAGAGAATTAAGGAGGGAGACGAACATGGATTATATTACGATCAATTCAATCAAAGTGCCGATCGAGGGCGAGAAGAATGTTCTGTCTCTGATCCGAAAGGCAGGGATCGACATCCCGACATTCTGTTATCATTCAGAATTATCCATCTATGGCGCATGTCGTATGTGCGTGGTAGAAGATGACAGAGGAAAAATATTTGCAGCATGCTCCGAGACACCGAGAGCGGGCATGGTGATCTATACGAATACAAAGAAAGTGCAGCAGTACAGAAAGCTTATTATCGAGCTGTTGTTATCCTCTCATTGCAGAGACTGTACGACCTGTCAGAAGAATGGCATGTGTGCGCTCCAGTCACTTGCCTATAAGGTTGGTGTGCATGCGGTTCGTTTCCTGAATAATAAAAAAGAAGAAAAGATCGATATGAGTTCACCGTCTATCGTCCGGGATCCAAATAAATGTATCCTATGCGGTGACTGTGTGCGTACCTGCGATGAGATTCAGGGGCTTGGTGTTATCGATTTTGCATTCCGTGGTTCGAAAATGAAGGTACAGCCGGCATTTGACAAGCCGCTTGCAGAGACAGACTGTGTAGGATGCGGACAATGTGCAGTTGTCTGCCCGACCGCAGCAATCTCGATCCGTACCAATGTAACCGATATCTGGGATGCGATCGAAGATCCGTCCATCCGGGTGGTTGCACAGATCGCACCGGCAGTCCGCGTGGCAGTTGGAGATAACTTCGGTATACCAAAGGGCGAGAACTGTTTTGGTAAGCTGGTATCAGCACTTCGTATCATGGGCTTTGACATGGTATTTGACACAAGCTTTGGTGCCGATCTTACGGTTATGGAGGAATCCAAAGAATTTGTGGCGCGTCTTGCATCGGATGAGAAGCTTCCGTTATTCACATCCTGCTGTCCGGGATGGGTCAAATATTGTGAAGAAAAATATCCGGAATTTGCAGATAATCTGTCAACCTGCCGTTCTCCACAAGGAATGTTCTCAGCAGTGATCAAGGATTATTTTGCGGAGAAAGATAAAGAAGATGGTAAGAGAACGATGGTTGTATCGATCATGCCTTGTACAGCAAAGAAGGGAGAGATCCTCCGACCGGATAATTTCACGGATGGCAGACAGGATACCGATTATGTCATCACAACGACAGAGGTTGTGCGGATGATTAAGCAGATGGGACTGCAGTTTACCGAACTGGAAAATGAATCCGCAGATGCACCATTTTCGGTGGCTTCCGGTGCAGGCAAGATCTTCGGAACGACAGGTGGTGTAACGGAAGCGGTGCTCCGTCGTCTTGCGGAGGACAAATCCTATAACACGATCCGTGAGATCAGTTATACAGGTGTCCGGGGATTTGAAGGAACGAAGGAAGCAACGATCGAGTTAGATGGCAGAGAAGTGAAGATTGCAGTTGTACATGGTCTTGCAAATGCAGGACGGTTGCTTGACCGTATCCGATCCGGCGAAGCAAGCTATGATTTCGTTGAGGTTATGGCGTGCAGACGTGGATGTATCATGGGTGGCGGTCAGCCATCCGGCGCAGGCCCAAGAACCAGACGGAGCCGTATGGAAGGTATGTACAATGCAGACGCAAGCTCCAATGTCCGTTTCTCCGAGGAAAACCCGGCAGTCCGCCAGTTGTACGATCATTTCCTTGCCGGAAAAGAACATCGTCTGCTGCACCGGAATCTGTAAGCTTAATATTAAGATAAAATGGGTATATCTTCCATAATAAGGTAGATATATCCATTTTTTATTTCCTACTTTGTTACATGCATGATATAATGAATGCAAAATTGTTTGCTCGCAAGGATGCTGATTTTGCAGAATGCATTGAGTGAGCTATGCTCACGAAATAATGAGTGCAAGAGAGCTAACATGCTTGCATGCAATGCCATGGTTTGGAGAGAATGATATGAATGTAATGCCGGTTGAACGGATTATTGAAAAAGTAACAGAAATTTGCAAAAAAAATAATATAAAGCATTTAAAATTGTTTGGCTCTTTTGCCACAGGAACAGCAACGGAGTATAGCGATATTGATTTTGTTGTGTATGGATGCCCGGATATACTGAAATTGGAACGGGATATGGAGGATGTAGAAACGCTTCGGAAGATAGACATATTTGATTATGACTCAATAAGGAATAAGCAATTATTGGAGGATATAGATTTATATGGAAAACAAATTTATTAACAGATATCGTACATTTTGTAATTGCCTGAACAATCTGAAAAAAAGTCAAAATGCAGATCCGGAACAGGATTTCGTACTGGAGGGAACGATTCAGAACTTCAATCTTACGTTTGATATTTCATGGAAAGTAATGAAAGATATTCTGGTGAAGAAACTTGAAATTACGAATTTTGCACTTGGCTCACCACGGGAAGTTTTACAAACAGCATTTACGAACCGCTTGATAGATGATGATCGCTGGGTTGAGATGTTGAAAATAAGGAATCAGCTTGCACATGATTATGATGGATCTTTGGCGGAAAATGTATTCCAGAAGATTGTTGAAACGTATATTATTTTATTTGAAAGATTCAGAGATGAAAATAAAAAATTCTATGAAAACTGGGATATGGATGAAATGCATTTTGAGTAAACATGTCATATAGAATCTACGTTTTTAACAATTGTCATTCACCATTTGGTGTGCTACACTTAATTAGTAAATTTTTTGCGAAAGGGATTGACAAAGGATGCAGAAAGGAAAAGGCTTAAGCACAGCACAGCACAGCACAGCACAGCACAGCACAGCACAGCACAGCACAGCACGCTTAAATAGCGCTTTTTTGATACCATAAAATATAGAACTGCAGTTGAGAAGACCTGGAACAGGATAATGGAAGATTATCCTGTTTCGGGTCTTTTTTGCGCTTGTGTCAACCCGGAGTAAAAAGAAGAAATTGGAAGGAGAGACAATATGAGAAACAAAAAACAAATGAACAAATTGGCATTGCAGACAAAATTAAAACGTCTGCTGATCGCCGGAGAACTGGCGGCATTAGTAGCAGTACCGCTGTTATTTAGTAATGCAGGTATGCGGAAAGTTGATGCAGCACAGGGGGATGTGAAGATCAATTCAACGAATTTCCCGGATGAAGGATTTCGGAAATATATTTCTAAGAACATTGACCGAAACAAAGATGGTGTATTATCAAAAGCGGAGATTAAGAAAGTTACTGAAATAAAACTGGAGCATTATGATGAAGCTGGAAATGAATATGTTTATAATGATCTGACCGGTATTGGTGTATTTACAGAATTGAAAAGTCTGGAATGTGAAAGCCAGAAAGATCTTTCCAAACTGGATCTGCACAAAAATACAAAACTGGAATTCGTAAAATGTGGTCGTAACGGCATAAAAGAATTGAACGTATCCAAATTAACGAAATTAAAAGAGCTGCGCTGTTATGTCAATAAACTGACAAAATTAGATGTCAGCAAAAATGTAAATCTGGAGATATTAGATTGTGAGAGCAATAACTTAACTGGTCTGGATCTCCGTAAGAATACAAAATTGGTGGAGTTGTATTGTGGCGGTAATAAATTGACAAAGCTCGATCTTACAAAAAATACAAAACTTAATAATCTGTGGTGTTATGATAATAAACTGACCAAATTAGATGTCAGTAAAAATACGAAGTTGTCTAGAATTGTTTGCAGTAGTAATAAACTTACGAAGCTTGATGTTACCAAGAATCTTGATCTTGTAGACTTGTATTGCGATACCAATAAACTGACAAAATTGAATGTTGATAAAAACGAAAAACTTATAGGTTTGGTCTGTTCTGATAATAAGCTGACTCAGTTGCATCTTACAAATAATAAACAGCTTGTAAAGCTGGAATGTGCAAAGAATCAGTTGACCCAGTTGGATACCAGTCATAATAATGCCTTAGTATGGGTAGTGTGTACAAATAACAGGTTAACGAAACTGGATTTTAGTGCAAGTCCTTTATGTAATTCTGTTGTTTGCAATGAGAATAAATTGACAGAAATTATCGTACCAAAGAATATGGAAAACGATAGAATTTACTATGATAAAAATTTGAAGGTATCCATAAAGAAGAAGACAAAACCAGTCAAAAATGGAACCTATTTTGTTGAGGATACTTATAATTATCCATATTGTACCTTCCGTGTTACAAGTACAAAGGCCGGAAACCGGACAGCAGCCCTTGGAGTATGGAGTAATGCAGGTGCTTTCGGCACAAAAGGCTGGAAAAGAAATATGAAAGGAATAAAATATGGAAATCAGACTTATAAGCTGACTTCCATTGATTCTGGAGCATTTGCAGGTGCAACATTCTCTGAATATGATGGAAATAATAATATTGTGATCGGAGGAAGTATTAAAACAATTGGTTCCAAGGCATTTGCAGGAACAAAAGTTTTAAAGACGATCACCCTTGGAACATCAGTTGAGAAAATTGGATCATATGCTTTTGCTAACAGCAGGGATTTAAAGGTTTTAAAGATCAAAACAACCAAGCTGACATCCAAAACACTGAGCAAGAAAACCTTTGCCGGTATCACCTCAAAGACAACAGTCAAAGTACCAAAGAGCAAGCTTAGCACATATAAGAAGCTTTTCCGTAAGTGCGGACTGAGCAAGAATGTAAAGTTTAAGGCAATCTAAAAAAGCCGGAAAGAGTAATATAATATATTTGTTGCAGAGGCAGCGGTTAAGTTATTATAAAATAAAAACAAGCAGGAAATCTTTTAAAGATTCCTGCTTGTTTTATAACTATATAATATTTTTATGCTGCTTCTTTCTTTGCGCCTGTATTTGCATTTGCTTCCGGCATCAGCTTCTTGAATAATGGAACGATCTGTGCAGCGATGATAGCTTTTACAAGATCTAATGGAATAAATGCAACAAAGCCTGAAAGGAAAGCAACTTTCCAGGTTAAGTTTCCGTTGAATTTCCACCATAACATTCCGATGATATCAATGAGAGCTGCTGTTAAAATAGCAACGATCGTATAACGGATACGATTATATTTCTTACCCTTTGTCAGACCTGCAAAGATAGTAACGATAATAAATGAGAATGTATATCCACCGAATACTCCTGTCAGATAACCGATACCGGAGCCGCCGCCGATAAATACCGGAACGCCGACTGCACCGAGGATCATCCATAAAGCAACGATGATCGTTGAATCGCGGACTTCAAATACCAGTGCAATGAGCATGATCATAAAGTTCAGTAATGTAATGTGTGCTGCATTTGGAAGTGGAGTTGGGATACTTAAATATGCGGATACGCATAAGATTGCTGCAAATACAGCCATCATTGTGATCTCCACGGTTGTGAATTTGTTTTTCATGTGTGTTCTCCTTGTTGAATAAATAATATAAGTACAATGGATGCCATCCCTTGATTGGATGAGGTTAAGGGGGATTGACAAAAATATGAAGCGGATAGCAGGGCTAAGCTATCCGCTTCCCGATAACAAATTGAATGTCAACTATTAAATGGCACCCACTGGATAACATTATAGATGGTATATTCTCAAATGTCAACCATAGAATAAACATTAAGGTTGACAATTGGAGCGGGAGGCTTAAGGGTTGAAAAAAAGCAGATATAAATATACTATATAAGAATATAATAAAGAAAAACAGGCAGGAGGCAGCGGCTATGCTTAGAGTTGGAGTTACAGAACTAAATATTGGATTTGAGAATAGGGAAGAAGCAAAGAAATGCTGCCTTGAAGTTATGGAAGAAGCAAGTGCAAATGGAGTAGAGCTTCTGGTATTTCCGGAGATGACACTGACAGGATTCACGATGCGGCCATGGTTGTATGCGGAAAGCTGGGATGCGGATAACATCCCGGACAGTGTTTCATTTTTTATGGAGAACAGCAGAAAATATAAGATGCCGATGGCATTTGGGTATATTCGTGCGGTTATGGCAGATGGTAGCCTGGTGAATGATGAAATGAAAGAAAAGGCTTACGAGAATCGGTTGGTGCTTGTGGATGGAGAAAGTGTGTTGCTTGATTATGCGAAGATTCATCCATTTTCATATAGTGGTGAGGATAGGGTATATCGGGCAGGAGAAAAGCTTGCACAGGCACAGATAAAGGATATCCGGATAGGCGGATATATCTGCTATGACCTTCGTTTCCCGGAGATTTTCTCTGCAATGAGAGATCAGTATGAAGTTATCATGGTGATCGCAAACTGGCCGGAAACGAGGGCGGAACAATGGGAAACACTCTTGAAGGCAAGGGCGATCGAGAATCAGGCATATGTGATCGCAGTCAACCGGGTTGGAGATGGAGATGGGCTTCACTATATTCCGGGCTCTCATGTATATGACTGGCTTGGGCGGGATGTATCGATCCGGGTTAGTGAGAAGCTGCGTGTTGCAGATATTGATCCCGGGGCAGTCAGACATGCAAGAACAGAATTTCCACAGACAAATGACAGAAAGAATACATTTTATAAGATGCTTTATTAATGAAATGTGCTTATAGACAGTTGGATCGGCATGAAAAATACATGATATGTTTCGTTTTTATTCGACTGTTTATAAGTACATTTCATTTTTTGAATAAAGATAAATTGAAAGTGATAAGATAATAGTATATAATAAATATGGATAATATATTATCAATTATAATAAAAATGACGGATATATAGATAAAATATTATCTATATAAATAATTTGCGGGGTAAAGATACATGGAACCTTTTGTATGGGAGACACCGGATGAATTAGATAAGAAATTGGCAGAAAGAGTTCGCAATATACGGAAGCGTAGATCGTTGTCATAGCAGCAGTTAGCGGAACAAAGTGGCGTAAGCTATGGATCAATCAAACGATTTGAGCAAACCGGACAGATCTCTCTGTTGGGATTGACGCGGATTGCGGTTGCACTGGATATAGCAGATGAGCTTCGGGAATTGTTTACACGGGTTCCGTACAAGGATATTCAGGAGGTTATGAATGAGACAAATAGAAGATAGGATGCTTCAGGTTTGCTATGGGAATCGATTAGTGGGAACGATGGTGTTAACAGCAGACCGAAAAGCTGCTTTTGAATATAGTGATGAATGGCTGGAAGATGGATTTTCAATCAGCCCTTTTTCGCTGCCGTTGAAAAAGCAGGTATTTGTGCCGAAAAAAGATTATTTCGGCGGGCTGTTTGGAATATTTGCAGATAGTCTTCCAGATGCGTGGGGAAGATTGGATCATAAAATTTCCAGCACATGTTGACAGGGCAGATATTGGACAAATGGAATATGATTATTCGGTCTGTGCAAAAAAATGTGGAATCGTTATGAGTGAGACAAGGTTGTTTCCATCGCAGCGACATGCAGGATACTTTGGAACCCGGAGATTTGATAGAAAAACGGATGGGAGCAAGGTTCATATGGCAACGGCGGCAGCGTTGTTAGAACTTGATTTTAACCAGCCAAGTCTGGACTACCATGACCTGATGAAATTAACAAGAATAGTGACGCGAGATAATAAAATGGATGTTGAAAATATGTTTCGCAGAATGTGTTTTAATGTATTTGCACATAACAGGGATGATCATTTAAAGGATTTTTCGTTTGTATATGATACTGAATCAGAAACATGGAGATTGAGTCCGGCATATGATCTGACGTATAGCACAACCTATTATGGTGAGCATACAACATCTGTTGATGGAAATGGACAAGATCCGGGAGAAACGGAGCTTTTGATAGTAGGAGTGCAGGCAGGAATGAAGAAAAAACAATGTCAGGAGATTATAAACGAAATCAAACAACGGGTTGAGGAAGATCTGAAGGCTTATGCAACCTTCCAAACCACATAAAGCTTGTAAAATATCACATAATGGAGTAAAATGGAAAAAGCAATTAAGGAGGAAACTTTTATGGGTAAGGACGATTGCATTTTTTGCAAGATTGCAAATGGTGAGATACCATCAGCAACAGTTTATGAAGACAGCATATGTAGAGTAATACTTGATGTAAATCCTGCAAATAAAGGTCATGCTTTAATTATACCAAAAGAACATTATGATGATATATATAGCATGGACGCGGATACTGCTTCAAAGATCTTTACGATTGCGACAGAGGTTGCCAAGGCTCAGAAAGCGGAATTAAATCCTGACGGACTGAACATTATTCAGAACAATGGCGCTGCTGCAGGACAGACAGTATTCCATTTTCACATGCATCTTGTGCCAAGATTCATTAAGGATACGGTTACAGTTACATGGGTTCCGGGTCAGTCAGACAATGAGGAACTGGATCGGTTGTCAAAGGCACTTCGTAAGAGAATTTAAGGAAAACATGGATAAAAGGACAGAGACAGGGATAAATTCAAATCAGTTAAAGCTTCTGGCATGCATATTTATGTTATGTGACCATGTAGGACTTGTTCTAATGAATAATAACTGGATAATGCGGGCTGTAGGACGGCTCGCATTTCCTATATTCGCATTCCTGTTGGTAGAAGGGTACAGGCATACGTCGGATATCAGAAAATATTTTATCCGGCTTTTTTTGTTTGCGCTGATTTCGGAAGTTCCATTTGATCTGGCATCGACCGGACAGGTATTTGATCTGCAGAAGCAGAATATTTTCTTTACACTTGCGGCGGGGCTGGTTGTGCTTTATCTTGGAAAAGTCGCAAAATGGAATCAGATGGGCGCAGTCATCGGAATTGTTGTCATTATGGTAGTTTCAGAGGCTCTGCATTTTGATTATGGAATGGCGGGCATTCTTCTGATCGTATTAATTTATTATTCGACCAAGGATGACACGGCGGAACAAGTATTCAGAAATGCCGGTCTTGTGACCGGACATTATCCGTTTGGCTGGAAGCTGCGTCAGAATATGGGGTTTGCAATCGTATCGGCAGTGCTGTATTTCCTGTTTTACGGAATAAGGCAGCTCTATGCAGTTTTGGCAATCCTGCCAATCAGTCTGTACAACGGAGAGTATGGTCGGAAGGATAAAATTCTTAAATATACATTTTATGTGTTCTATCCGGCACATTTGCTCATCTTATACCTGCTCAGCAAGGCGGTTTTATAGGATAGCTTTAATGAATTTTTGTCGCAAAACAGAAATTACCTATTGACTTATGGAAATATATCAGTTAGAGTATAGCTGTTTCAGAACTGCATTGCAGTTTGAATACAAATAAATATTTATAAATGCTCTTATTCAGAATGGTGGAGTCATAAGGGACTATGAAGCCATGGCAACCCCGGAACAGGTGAAAGAAAGACCTGTATGGAAGGTGCCTTCCTGAGCGAGTCTGTGATATGCAGACGTCGAACAATGAGAGGTTTGATTTTATCAATCCGCTCAGAGCGGATTTTTCTTTTGCATAAAACCAGGTGGGGATAACTTGTCTGAAAAAAGAAAAATCAAAAGCTATGTGAACGAATACGCATAGCAGTAACTATAGATAGTATTTATACAAGGAGGAAATGATGGAAAAATTATTATTCACATCAGAATCAGTAACAGAAGGTCATCCGGATAAAATCTGTGACCAGATTTCCGATGCAGTATTGGATGCATTGATGGAGCAGGATCCAATGAGCCGTGTTGCCTGCGAGACATCGATCACAACAGGTCTTGTACTTGTAATGGGTGAGATTACAACAAAAGCATATGTAGACATTCAGAAGATCGTTCGTGAGACGATCCGTGAGATTGGATACGACAGAGCAAAATACGGATTTGACTGTGATACCTGTGGTGTTATCACAGCAATTGATGAGCAGTCAGCAGATATTGCAATGGGTGTTGATAAGGCATTAGAAGCAAAAGAGCATCTGATGAGCGATGATGATATCGAAGCAATTGGCGCCGGAGATCAGGGTATGATGTTTGGATTTGCAACAAATGAAACACCGGAATATATGCCATATCCGATCGCACTTGCACATAAGCTTGCAAGAAAACTGACAGAAGTAAGAAAGAATGGGACACTTCCATATCTCAGACCAGACGGTAAGACTCAGGTAACAGTAGAGTATGATGAGAATGGAAAAGCAAAGAGACTCGATGCGGTAGTTCTCTCAACTCAGCATGGCGAGGAAGTATCACAGGAACAGATCCATGAAGATATCAAGAAGTATGTATTTGATCCGGTTCTTCCTGCTGATATGGTAGATGAAGATACCAAGTTCTTTATCAATCCAACCGGAAGATTCGTTATCGGCGGACCAAATGGTGACAGTGGACTTACAGGACGTAAGATCATCGTAGACACTTATGGTGGATATGCCCGTCACGGCGGCGGTGCTTTCTCAGGAAAGGATTGTACAAAGGTTGACCGTTCCGCAGCGTATGCAGCAAGATATGTAGCAAAGAACATTGTAGCGGCAGGACTTGCTGATAAATGTGAGATCCAGTTGTCTTATGCGATCGGTGTTGCCAGACCTACATCTATCATGGTAGACACATTCGGAACAGGAAAGGTATCCGATGAGAAGCTGGTTGAGATCATCCGTGAGCATTTTGATCTTCGCCCAGCCGGAATCATCAAGATGCTTGACCTCAGAAGACCAATCTACAAGCAGACAGCAGCATATGGACACTTCGGAAGAACTGACCTCGACCTTCCATGGGAGAGACTCGACAAAGTTGATATGTTGAAGGCATATTTATAAGAGAAACAATTAAAAGCCTGTCGGAAGTTTGCAGCTCTTGAATAAGGTTTATAATCACGTTTTTGCCACATGAGATTGATTTAATATTATGACAAAGCGGTGGTATAAAAATAAGACCTACCAGAGTTTGTTATTTCTGAATAAGGTTTCATAATCCATAGTGTAGCCGACTGAGTTTCATTCAATTTTGTGCCATGTCGTCGCCGCAAAGGTTTTTATCGCGGCAGAGACATGTGCATATAAAATTGAGTGAAACAAAGGTAGGCAAACGTGATTAGAAACCTTAATCAGGAAATAACAACTTTTGGTAGGTCTTATTTTTCTTCTTTACTATCCGGTACATTCTGCTTGATCGGCTTAAACTGCAAGGAGCCGGTGTTTTTCTTTGGCTCTTCGTGATTCACGATCGCTTCTGCCATATTGAATACCTCTGACAGATCAGCCGTATTCATGGAAGAGTACTGAGCCGCCTTTTTGATGATTTTATCTGCCGGAGTTGCTTCTTTTTCTTCCTTTGCTTTTTTAGTTTCGCTGCTTAATCTGGTGGAAGTGACATCTTCAGCTTTTACGGATGGCTTAGCAGTAAGCTCTGTCATGCCATCTGTTACCGGAATGTCCGCAGGCTTTTGGTTGTTTGTATCATCGGCATTTTCTGCTGGTGTTTCGTTCAGAACAACAGCAGCGGCTATCGTATCCTCTGACTTTGTATCATTTGCAGAAACAGTATCATCCGAAGTATTATCAGTATCGATACCTGTATCATTGCCTGTGTTGTGATCTGTGTTGTCTGGTGTATCATCGGCAGCATTATTGCTGGTATCGTCGGGAACGTTTTCGGCATCGCCGCTTGTATTGTTATCAGGATTATTGCCTGCGTTGTCAGCGGTATCGTTATCGGAATCATTGCCTGCGTTGTCGTCGGTATCGTTATCGGAACCGTTGCGTGTAGCACCATCAGGATCATCGTCAGGATCATCGTCAGGATCATCGTCAGGATCATCGTCAGGAAGTCCCTGCTTGATCACCCGAATCAGCATGATTCCGAGGATAATGATCAGGAAGAACATAACTACGATCACGATGATACATATAGTGATAACCTTGTCCTTGTGCTGATCAAAGAAAGAGCCATTGTTGGCATCTGTCGCAGAAGCAGTCGTGACTGCTTCTGTTGGAACTGCTGAAGCGACAAATCGGGTAAATGTTTTCTCAACGGTATCATAGTAGAACCATCCAGGTTCACCGTCCGGACTCATGGCATATACTACGAGGATCGTATCATCTTCATATTTGTGATAGGCGGTTACGGAATTTTTGTTAAACTTATAGGTGAAAGCTGTGTAACCCGACGGCACTGTAACGTCTTCGCCGGCTGTCAGAATGATAAAGCTTTTGTAAGCAGATGCAACATTGATAAATGGAACCGCAGATTTTGCAGTAGTATCAATGATATACCATGCTCCGTTTTTGCTGTCCTTGTCTGTCAGATAAGCACATTTAACCAGTCCGTTTGGAGACTGATAGAGAATGATTTCGGTATCATTATATTTCTCTTTTATTTCGGCAAATCCTTCAGGAATAGTAAGCTTGCTGTAATCTTCTGTAAAATAATAATCTTTTCCATCAATCTGGATGATCGCTCTTGTATCTACCAGTTCTTCCACATTAACCGCAATGTCGTAGATATGATTATCGCCGGTTTCCGCAGTAACCTTGATAGAGATATGAGAGGTCTTTCCCGGTTCAAAATCTTCATTTCCGGTAATGGAAACGGATGATTTGCTGTCTTCCGGGATCGCATTGATCGCAAGGCTTGTGGTATCTCCGGGAACGGTTGTCTCATAAGTATATGTATCTTTTGCAAATTCAGGCTTTAATTCACCCGGTGTGATCTGGATCGAAGACAGATAACAGTTATCAGACATTTCCTCTGTGGTATCTTCCGTTGTGTCCTCGGAAGAAGTGTCTGTCGTATCTTCTGTTGTAGATTCGGAAGAATTTGTTTCTGTTGTAGCCGGGGTGTCTGTTGTATTTGGTTCGCTGGTCGTTGTTTCTGTTGTACTGTTGCCGCCAGCGGCTGTTATTGTGATCGTAGCACCTGCATCTGATGCTCCGGCATGTTCTTCGCCCCATGTATAGACATCGGAGCTTCCAGTACTGACATAGGCAGATCCTGTATTTATAGCAGAAAATGTAAAGCTGTTGGAAGCAGAAGTAATATTTCCATCACCATATCCGGCACAGGATACGGTTCCACCTCCTCCATAGCCATCGCCGGACTGATATTCCAGTAAGGAGGAATCATAGGACAGACAATAGCTGTAAGCACCCAGTGCTTCAGAACAACTGATCGATACGGTTACTGTAACCGAACCACCCTTTTGAATGGATGAGGATGAAAGCGAGATCGAGAACTGGGTAGATGCTGCATAGGAGTGTATGCTGTTTCCATATACCAGACAGCTTAATCCCAGAACCAAGATCATACATAATGCTGCTAATTTTTTTCTTGTTTTCATTTTATATATCTCCTGTATTTTATCATCTATTCATTTACTGCTGCATGATCTGTGCTGCACCCATCAGATATTTCTGGACTTTTAACAGATCGAGAGCAGATAACATACCACTTCGTTTGATATTTGCGGCTTTCAGGTATGGATCCTTTAAGGTAGAAGCACCGATAATATGCTTCTGTATCTTTAACAGATCCAGTGCATTGATAATTCCGTCACCATTTACATCACCGAAAATAATAACGGTATAGGTGCTGGTATTGCCCGAAACAGTTATTTTTACAATGTCACCGGTACCGATACGGTCAGATGTCTTTTCTTCACCGGATGAAGTCCTTACACTGACAGTTCCGTTTGTACATCCAAGATTGGAGACAAATGCAGATACGGTGGTTGATACTGCTACGCCGGTTATGGTTCCGTCAGATACAGTATAGTTACCGTCAAATTCAGGATCTGAGCTGGAATTACCGGAAGATTTACCACGGACGATCGTTAATGTATAAGTGCGTTTTGCGCCGCTTTGGGCTTTTACCGTAATTTTTACTGTATTCGTACCCTTTGACAGACTGACTTTTCCTGTTCCGGATACGGAAGCGTTTTTGTTGACCGGACTTGCAGAAATCGTAACAGAACTTGTTTTCTCTGATACGATCAGGGAATACTTGGTTGTTGTATTGACTGCAAATGTTGGTGTCAGGGAATAGTTATCAATACTCAGTGATTTGAGATAGTTGTTTGGATTGCCACTGTCTGCCGGTTTGCTGACCATGGTATCCGGCATATTTTTGTATACCGGGATACAGAATGTGATTGAATTGTTCAGTGTGCCTGCGCCACTGTAGGCATCGTATACCTTAGAGGCTTCAGAGGAAGCCGCCTGAACATTGGTCATATACTGATGGGAGTATAAGGCAGAGGTATTTGTGACATTGAATTTCTGTGTATACAAAGTATTCTGCTTCTGCAGAATGTAATTATTTCCAATGTATTGAGCACCGCCATAGATGGATTTGTATACGGTGTTCCACGGTCTTCCGTAGGTAGAACCGGAGGATGCCCATTTAAGTGCATTTGTAACGGCGTTTCCGGTTACGCTGTCGAAACCGCCGATGTTATAGAAATTATAGATTCCCGGATATACGGAATGCTTTCCATTTGTGGCAGAACTGAGTGATGAGCCAACCTCCTGTTTGATTCGGGAGGCAATGTGGTATGGGCTGACACCGACTGCCTTTCCGGCTTTGATGATCAGTTCGGAATATGTACTGTTGGAACCGGATGGCTTGGATTTGTACATAAAGGTTCCGTTCAAAATGGATTCCACGCCGGATTTGGACTGAGAATCTTCATAAGAGAGATTCTCAAATGCAAATACGAACCGTTCATACAGATAAACACGGGGATCCAGATAATAGGAGACCAGTTTATCCGATGCGGCATACCAGCAGTTACCATCAAAGGATGCCCATGTATCGGTTTTGATGTTGTAACCGATCGTCGTGGAACGCCAGTTGTAGCGTGGATAACTGCTGGTTCCCTGAACCAGATTTTTGATCTGACCGGATTTGTTTCGTTCATTATCTACAAGATCATCCCAGTCGATTCCTGTCTGGACAGCTTTAAAAGTCCAGGATGGATGAGCCTCATGCAGTTCCCGGAGCTGCGCCTTATAGCTTTCCGGAAATCCCTGATCATTCATATAGGATTCAAAATCTTTGTCGGATTTTTTCCCTGAGGATTCTGTCGTTGCTGTTGTATTGTTTTTATCAGAAGAGTCTGTTTTGTCGATAGTGACATATGAAGCGGATACGTAGCCGGTATAGGTTGTCTTGTTATAAACAAGGGATACTTTATACCAGGAGCTGTTTGAGGTGTTCAGGATTGTAAGCTTGTGCCCCCCATTTAACATAATGTTACTGCCGTGATCCGTTACAGGATTGCCGCCGGGGGCATCACGGAAATAAACATTCGTTACTCCATCTTTGATATGACCGGATTTTCCTGCGGCATCAGAAAGTCCGCTGTTCATGAAAAGACAGACCACAAGACAGCAGATAAGTGCTGCGATCGCCAGTATGGCGGATCGGTATGGTCTGTTACTTAGCCGTTTGTTATTCATATGATGCTCTCCTTTGTATATAAATGCACGATTCGATTTTTGTGATAAAAATATATAAGCCTGAAAAATACAATACTGATTTTAGTTTACCATAATCTCAGAAAAAACAAACCCCTTTTTCGTCAAAAAATTAGTGATTTCACAGAAAAAATTGGATGTGCGTACAATATAGAACATATAGGTTGAAATAGAAAACATATAGATTGAAATAGAAAATAGGAGAGCGGGACAGGTCAAAAATATTTGGTTGTGAAAATGTGATTGTTGATTTGAAAATAAAAAGAGATGCTGACCGATATAGTGGAGCAGGCATCTCTTTTTTCATGTGTATATTTATCCGATTTTTAATTTAAATTTCTGAATATCTTTGTCAGTATCAACTTTTTCGATCTTTCCGCCCAGACCACGGATCTTTTCATCAAATTTCTCATATCCACGCTGGATATACTTAATATCTGATATAACGGAAAAATCATCTGCAACTAAAGCAGCAATCACAAGAGCAGCACCGGCACGAAGATCCGGAGCAGCTACATTTGCACCAGAGAAGGATTCTACACCATCAATGATAGCGGTATTGCCTTCTACCCGGATGTGAGCGCCCATTCTGGCAAGCTCGGCAACATATTTGAACCGATTCTCAAATATGCTTTCTGTTACAATGCTGGTTCCGTTTGAAAGTGCCAGTGTGACAGCCATCTGCGGCTGCATATCCGTTGGAAAACCCGGATAAGGAAGTGTTTTGATATTGGTTGGTTTCAAACGTTTATCAGACATAACTCTTACAGAGTCATCATATTCAATTACATGAGCACCGATCTCATTTAACTTGGAAGTGATAGCTTCCAGATGTTTTGGAATTACATTCTTGATCAGTATATCACCTTTTGTTGCAGCAGCGGCTACCATAAATGTACCGGCTTCGATCTGATCCGGAATGATGGAATAAGTAGTACCATGAAGTTCTTTAACACCACGGATACGGATGACATCAGTTCCTGCACCTTTGATATTTGCGCCCATACTGTTTAAGAAGTTGGCAACATCGACAATATGTGGTTCTTTTGCTGCGTTTTCAATGGTGGTTTTACCTTCAGCGAGAACTGCAGCCATCATAATATTGATCGTTGCACCAACAGATGCAACATCCATATAAATATGGCTTCCAATCAGTTCTTCGGCATAAGTGGAGATAGTTCCATTTGTAATATCAACCTGTGCACCAAGTGCTTCAAATCCTTTTATATGAAGATTGATCGGTCTTGCACCAATATCACAGCCACCAGGTAATGCAACCTGAGAGTGCTTGTATTTTCCAAGTAATGCACCTAACAGATAGTAAGATGCACGAATCTTACGGATGAATTCATCATCTACGCACAGATCACTGTTTGGATTGATAGCGGCGCCACAGATGGATACGGTATGTTCGTCTATGTAGCGTACTGTCGCACCAATACCCTGAATTGCCTGAAGAAGGACACGGGTATCTCTTACATTTGGTACATTTTCTATTATAACTTCCTGATCGGTCATTACAGCAGCAGCAAGGATTCCGAGAGCTGCGTTCTTTGCACCTGCAATAGTTACCTCTCCTTCAAGAGGCTGACCGCCTTTGATCACATATTGTTCCATATTGCACCTCTAAATATTTATAAACATATTTAAAAAGTCCGGTTAAAATTTCTGTCGTTTTTCGATACTTTACCGCACAGATAACTTCTAGATTATAGCATATTTTTGCGAAAAGTAAATAGCAAGTAAAATTATTTATCTGCTTCGCAGTAAATACAACGATAAATCCGGTGTGCTCTGTCTGTAAGCTTAAAGATATGCTGGATTCCCTGTTCGGTTGAGGTTATACAGCGCGGATTGGTACATTTCTTGATACCTACCAGACGTTCCGGAAGCTCAATATTTTTCTTTTCCACCAGTTTTCCGTCACGGATAATATTAACGGAGATATCCGGATCGATATATCCAAGGACATCAAGGTTGATGTCGATATCCTGATCTATCTTTAAGATATCCTTTTTACCCATTTTCTGGCTTTTGACATTTTTGATAATTGCTACGGAGCAGTCCAGCTTGTCGAGATGCAGGTCATTATAGATCTGGAGTGCCTTGCCTGCAGCAATGTGATCAAGTACGATACCATTTTGAATACTGTCTATGTTCATCTGTTTGTACCTCCTATGCTAAACCAAGCAGTGTGGCAATTAATGCCATACGGACATATTTACCATTTAATACCTGACGGAAATAACATGCTCTTGGATCGTCATCCACTTCAACAGCAATCTCATTTACTCGTGGCAGCGGATGCAGGACACACATGTCCGGACGGGCAAGTGCCATCTTACTGTTATCCAGTATGTAAGTATCCTTTAATCGTATGTAGTCTGCTTCGTTGAAGAAACGTTCTTTCTGTACTCTTGTCATATAGAGGATATCCAGTTCTCCGATCACATCCTCCATAGATGAAACTTCCTTATAAGGTATATTATTCTTCTCGATCACTTCTGTGCGGATATAATCAGGAATTTTTAATTCATCCGGTGAAATAAGCACAAAACTGATATTTTCATAACGGGACATTGCTTTGATCAGAGAATGAACGGTACGTCCAAACATCAGATCTCCGCAGAAGCCGATCACAAGGTTGTCCAACCTTCCTTTTTCACGTTTGATCGTTAAAAGATCAGCCAGTGTCTGTGTTGGGTGGTTATGTCCACCGTCACCTGCATTAATGATCGGTACATCGGATTTCATGGATGCAAGCATCGGAGCGCCTTCCTTGAAATGGCGCATAGCTATGATATCTGCATAACAGCTTACAACCTTTACTGTGTCACCAACGCTTTCACCCTTAGATGAGGATGATGAACTGGCAGAAGAAAAACCAAGTACATTACCACCTAATTCCATCATGGCGGCTTCAAAACTTAAACGAGTTCTTGTACTTGGTTCAAAAAATAAAGTAGCGAGCTTTTTGCCTTTGCATAACTCACTGTATTTTTCTTTATGATCAATAATATCCTGAGCAAGATTTAAAATGTGATCGAGCTCTTCCAAACTTAAATCCATTGGGTCTATCAGATGTTTCATGGCGGCCTCCTTACAAATTTGCTATTCCCGATTATAGCACCTGCCTGAATGCCATGCAACCGGTTTTTTCCGGTAAAATCATGGAATGTAAATAACCGCCGGGGGGCATACTGTTATATCGCCCCCGGCGGTTATCAACATTCCATGGTTTTATGAATTTAAGAGTGTGTACATTACGGCCTTTTCAGCATGACGACGGTTTTCTGCCTCGTCTAGGATATGGTCGAGGTTCTTATCTACGACATCCTGAGAGATTTCGAAGCCGACATGCATTGGCATATCGTGGAATACGATCGCTTTGCTGTCTTTTGTGAAGTCGCCGTTTAACTGGTAAGGCATCATCTTTGCAAGGGTTTCTTCCTTTTGCTTCTGATAAGCAGGATTGTTGAAGAATTCCATATCTACCCATGTATCCGTGTAGAGGACATCCATCTTATTTGCATATTCCTTTGCTTCTTCCATGGACATGGCAGGATCAAGCTCGATATAATGACCGCTTTTCTTTGCTTCTTCATAGAAATCAGGACCACAGGCTGTCTCATTTACAAGTGGAGTCAGTCCGTATAACGTACCCTTCTTCATCTTGGAGAAGAATTCAACATGGGAGTTAAATACATTGTTCTTTGCACCGATGTACATCAGATTGACATCCAGAGTTCCAAACTTCTCAAGGATCGTGAGGGCATCTGCAAGGATCTGGCATGGATGGTAGGAATTATCACAGCCGTTGATAAATGGAACCGTAGCATTCTTGCCAAATAATTCAACAGTTTCATTTTTGATCAGACGTGCCATGATGATATCAACATTACGGCAGACATATTTGATCTCGGAAACAGGCTCTCCGAGTACAAAGTTGGAGTCCTTCCATAACTGGTTGTAGTAGGTACCACCTAACTCGGTAATGCCGGTTGCAAATGAAAGAAAGGTTCTGGTTGATGTCTTTTCAAATAAAGTATAAAGTTTCTTTCCTTTTAAGGATTCGCTGTACTTCTCCGGATTCTTCTTCATATCCAGAGCAAGGTTCAGGATATCCATCAGCTCATCTGCTGTGAATTCCTTGAAGTTTAACATGTTTTTCATAACTGACACCTCTTCTTTAAAATAGTATGTATTCGTCACTGCTTCGCATATATGCATAAATTATACGGAAAAATTGCATATATTCATATAACATAAAATAGAGAAGCAGGGCATATTTATAATATTGTTATTGAAATAATAACAGAAAAATAAATTGTATCACGATATGTATTTTTTTTCAATTTTTTTGTATTTATTTTGCAAACATACAGGGCGATAACAGATAGATACTGGTACATTATGCATAAATATAGCAGAATAAGCAATATTTTGGTACAGACTTCGTTGACAGCAGTTTATAAATATTTTATACTTTTTGTTATATGAAATCAGAGATGCGGAAGGAGCATCGGCAAGGAGGAAAGTATGAAACAAAGAAGTATTGGTATGTGTATCTTATTGACGATCGTTACCTGTGGTATTTATGGACTTTACTGGTTTGTATGTATTACAGACGATACAAATGAGATGTCGGGTGAGAATGAACTGGCAGGTGGCGGAATGGCACTGCTGCTTACACTTGTTACCTGTGGTATTTATGGATGGTACTGGGCATACAAGATGGGTGAAAAGGTCGATATCATCAAGAACAGAGGCGGTATGCCATCCAGCAATAGCGGTATCCTGTTTGTAGTTCTTCAGTTATTTGGACTTGGAATTATCGACTACGCACTGGCACAGGATGCGATTAATAAGTACAGCGGAACGAACGGATATGGTCAGCCATATAATGGTGGATATCAGAACCAGCAGTATAACGGCTATAATCAGAACCAGCAGTACGGCGGATACAACCAGAATCAGCAGCCATATAACGGCGGATACAACCAGAATCAGCAGTATGGTGGATATGATCAGAGCCAGCAGTATGGTGGTTACAACCAGAGCGGCAATAATCCATACAGCAATGGAAATGATAATAACAACCCATATAACGGACAGTAAGAAACATATATGGAAGAAAAGAAAAATCGTGTCCGAAAGATTATATATCGGGATAGCATTATTCTTTTAGCAGGAATCCTGTATGCGGTATTTGTCAGACTGACCGGTCTGGCAGTACCCTGCATATTCCGGACACTGACCGGATGGCAGTGCCCCGGTTGTGGGATAACCAGAGCATGCCTGTCTTTATTAAAAGGAGAGATACGGACATCCTTTTCCTATAATCCGTTTTTGTACATTGCAGGACCATGTATCATATATCTGATAGTCAGGGGAGATTTGAACTACATAAAAGGAGACGCATATCGGCTGGGTTCAGCGGACACGGTTTTAATCTATATACTGATCATGGCGGCGCTGATATTCGGCGTTGTGAGAAATTTATAAAAAAATTTATAAAATACCATCTTTTATTTGACAGAACATAGCATTATAAAAGTTTTAGTGTAAGGTTTTGTTGAATGAAAGATGGTATTTTTATACGGCTTTTTCTTTATTTGCAAGGATGATGCCGGCACAGACAAGAACAAGTGCGACCAGACAGCGGATGTTTAAGGCAGATGTTTCATGCAGAAGCAGAGCTGATAACAGTACGCCAAAGACCGGATTCGAGAAGCCGTAGACGGCGATCCGGGATACCGGGTTGTGCGCTAACAGCAGACTCCATAATGTATAGGCGCAGGCCGAGATGAACGCCATATAGAGCAGAAGCAGGACAGCAGGAGCGGAGTCTCCTGCGATATGTCCGCCTCCGGCAAGTCCGCAAAGGATCATCACGAAGCCGCCGACAAAGAACTGCCAGCCGCTGAGCAGAACCGGATTCTCCTTATCGGAAAAATATTTGATGATAACTGAAGAGAAAGCATAAGCCACTGTTGATAACAGGATGAAGCCTTCTCCGGTGAGAGAGAAATGCGCGTCTACACCATTTCCCAGATTGATGATAACAACTCCGATAAATCCAATCAGACATCCAAGCATCTTTTTGGATGTAACCTTTTCCATTTTAAATAACAGACCCGATACAAGAATCGCCAGAAAGACGTTTGTCGCTTCAATGATCGCTGCCTTGCTTCCGGTCGTATTTGCCAAACCGATGTAAAAGAAGACGTATTGCAGGATAGTCTGGAACAATGACAGGATAAAGATACGTTTGACCGTTGTCCCGTTATGTGGGATCAAAGGCTTTTTATATATGAAGCTGCAGATAAGGATAACCATAAGTCCGGCGAGCAGAAAACGGATGCCGGCGAACAGGATCTGGGATGCGGTATCATTTCCGCCGATTGAAAACATCCGGTAGCCGATCTTGATGCAGGGAAAGGCGCTTCCCCATAAGGCACAGCAGATGAGTGCAAGTGTGATAACAACAGGTGTTTTCGTTAAAAAATTTTTCATGACAGAATAACCTCAATAATAAAAGTATAATTTTAAACAGTAACAGATGACGGCAGATCCACAGATGTGTCGTGCGGTATTACATGATCGCACTGTTCGGACATACTATAGCATAAAAGAAATCCGAAAAAAAAGACATAATTTTATTTAGAGATGAAGGTTGCAAAAACTGTATAAAAACAAATGGAATCTGTTGACAATTTGCACAAAAAAGGCATATAATTTTTGTTATCTGAGCACATAAGATTGCCAGAAAAAATAGCGCAGACATTTCATTTGTGTTTGTAGTTTTATCAAGGAGGGTTTTTGAAATGGCAAAAAAACCGTATTATATTACAACCGCCATTGCATATGCATCAGGTAAACCTCATATAGGCAACACCTACGAGATTGTGTTGGCTGACAGCATTGCAAGGTACAAGAGATTCGCAGGATATGATGTAAGATTCCAGACCGGAACCGATGAACATGGTCAGAAGATCGAGAATAAGGCTTTTGAGAACATGCAGACTCCAAAGGAATTCGTTGACGAGATTTCAGGCGAGATTAAGAATATCTGGGATCTGATGAACACATCTTACGACAAATTTATCAGAACAACAGATGCAGACCATGAGAGACAGGTTCAGAAGATTTTTAAGAAGCTGTACGATCAGGGTGACATATATAAGGGAGAATATGTAGGGAAATATTGTACTCCATGTGAATCCTTCTTTACAGATTCACAGCTTGTAGACGGCAAATGTCCGGACTGCGGAAGACCGGTACAGGAAGCAAAAGAGGAAGCATATTTCTTCAAACTCAGCAAATATCAGGACAGACTGATGAAGCACATTGAGCAGAATCCTGATTTTATTCAGCCGGAGTCCAGAAAGAACGAGATGATCAATAACTTCATCAAGCCGGGACTTCAGGATCTGTGCGTATCCAGAACATCCTTTAAATGGGGTATCCCGGTTGATTTTGATGACAAGCATGTTATCTATGTATGGATCGATGCATTATCAAACTATATTACAGGTCTTGGATACGATGTAGACGGTAATAACGATGAATTATATAAAAAATACTGGCCTGCTGACTTACATCTGATCGGAAAAGATATCTTAAGATTCCATACGATCTACTGGCCGATCATGCTGATGGCGCTTGGAGTACCGCTTCCAAAGCAGATCTTCGGACATCCATGGCTGATCCAGAATGACGGTAAGATGAGTAAGTCCAAGGGAAATGTAATGTATGCAGATGATATGGTCCGCCTGTTTGGTGTGGATGCAGTCCGTTTCTTCGTTCTGCATGAGATGCCGTTTGAGAATGACGGAATCATTTCATGGGAGCTGGTTGTAGAAAGAATCAATTCCGAGCTTGCAAACACACTTGGAAATCTGGTAAATCGTACGATCTCTATGTCAAACAAATACTTTGGCGGCGTAGTTACGAATACCGGAGTAATAGAAGAAGTAGATGAAGATCTGAAGAATGTCGTATTAAACTGCCGTATCAAGGTCGCAGAATGCATGGATAAGTTAAAGGTTGCAGATGCAATCTCAGAGATCTTCACCTTATTCAAGAGATGCAACAAATATATCGACGAGACCATGCCTTGGGCACTTGCAAAAGATGAAACAAAGCAGGATCGTCTGAATACCGTATTATATAATCTGGTTGAGAGCATCGTGATCGGTGCGTCCCTTCTGGAGCCATATATGCCGGATACCTCTGTTAAGATCCTGAACCAGTTAAATGCTGCAAAGAGAAAGGTAACAGAGCTTGGAAGATTCGGACTTTATCCATCCGGAAACAAGGTAACAGAAACTCCTGAGATCCTGTTCGCAAGACTGGACGTAAAGGAAGTTATGGCAGAAGTTGCCAAGTTTGCACCTCCGGTAGAAGAAACTATCTACGAGAAAGCAAAGAAGCAGAAGGAAGAAAAAGAGAATTCCGAAGAAAAGAAGAAAATGAAACAGGCAGAAGCTAAGGTCGCTGCACTTAACAATGATCCGTCTGTTCTGAATAAACAGCAGATCACGATCGAAGAATTTGAGAAGATGCAGTTGATGATCGGCGAGATCATTGCATGTGAGGAAGTACAGAATTCCAGAAAACTTTTATGTTCTCAGGTTAAATTCGGTGAGAACAATGTGAAACAGATCGTATCGGGAATTAAAGGCTCCTATTCACCGGAAGAAATGGTTGGAAAGCGCGTTGTTGCGATCGTAAACCTGAAGCCATGCAAGCTTGCAGGAGTTGTATCAGAAGGTATGCTGCTGTGTGCAGAGGATGCAGAGGGCAATCTGTCCCTTCTTACAACCGAGAAGAATCTGCCAGGTGGTTCATTCATCAGCTAATTAATAGAAAACGCAGCCCTACAGATATGAAGTCGTTGATTTATTGGGTGGTCTATGATAAAATTTTAATGTCTGCTTATAGTATGGAGGAAAGCAGATTTTGAAAGATTTAGAAATCTTAGCGCCATGTCCCTTTGGATCAACGACGAAAAGGGTGACGAGGATAGAGGTTATCGAAAATTCGGCGGATGCCTCTACGCAGAGTCCGGATGCGCACATGCATGCCAAATATGGAAGAGATTCCAAAACAAAGCAGCATGACCGGATAATTTGATGATGCAGTAAAATATCTGGCGGACGATAAAGACAGATATACGAACAGAAAAAGAAATATGCATCATAAGCCGAAAGGAGATAATTGAATATATGTGTGGAATCATAGGTTTTACAGGCAGAAAGCCGGCGAAGGATATCCTGATCGATGGACTGGAGCGGTTAGAGTACAGAGGCTATGACAGTGCGGGTATTGCACTTTTAAATGACGATGATACATTAACGATCCGGAAGAAGGCAGGAAGAGTCAGCGAACTCAGGGAACTGTGTAAGGATGGAGATTATTCATCGACTTGCGGTATCGGACATACAAGATGGGCAACACATGGTGGAGTTACAGATGCGAATGCGCATCCGCACAGATGTGGAAATGTTGCTCTTATCCACAATGGTATCATTGAGAATTACAGTGACATCATAAGAGAGTATGGACTGGCAGATAAGCTTGTATCAGAAACAGATTCTGAAGTTGTGGCAGCCCTGCTGGATACTTTGTATGATGGTGATCCGATCGCAGCGATTCGGAAGGCGGTTAAGATAATTGCGGGTTCATTTGCGCTTTGCATTATGTTTGCAGACAGACCTGGAATCATATATGCAGTAAGAAATGTCAGCCCGATGGTAGCAGCACACAGCGAAGAAGGATCTATCATTGCGTCAGACCTGACAGCGATCATTTCATTCTCAAAAGATTATTTTGTTGTGCCGGAATATCATATCCTTACAATGACACAGGAAGGAATCCGGGTTGAGGATCTGAAAGGCAATGAAGTAAAACCACAGATGTTAGAGATTACATGGGATATTACAGCCGCTCAGAAAGGTGGATTTCCACATTTCATGTTAAAAGAGATTTATGAGCAGCCGGAATCCCTGAGAAATACGATCACACCAAGAATTGTGAATTCACTCCCTGATTTTACAGAAGACGGGATTGATGATGAAGTATTTAAAAATTGTGAAAATATCACAGTCATTGCATGCGGAACTGCTATGCATGCCGGAATCGTAGGAAAAGCAATGATCGAATCAGAGCTTCGTATACCGGTAAATGTGGAGATCGCATCAGAATTCCGTTATAAAGAACCACTGATCAATGAGAAGACATTGGTTATCGTAACTTCCCAGTCGGGAGAGACAATTGACACATTGGAAGCAATGCGTCTGGCAAAAAGATGTGGTTCCAAGGTTATTTCGATCGTAAATGTAAAAGGGTCTACGATCGCAAGAGAAAGTGATTATGTGTTATATACACATGCCGGACCGGAGATTGCAGTTGCAAGTACAAAGGCATATTCGGTTCAGATGGCGGCAATGTATTTAATCGGCTGCAGGCTTGGACTTGTAAAAGGAATTTATTCAGAAGAGCAGGCAAAGGAATTTATCAGCAAACTGTTGGGAACAATTCCGGTAATAGAAGAAACCCTGCTTCAGGCAGATGAAGTCAAGACTGTTGCTAATTATATAAAGATGGCTCCGGATGCATTCTTTATCGGAAGGGGCATGGATTATACTCTTTCACTGGAGGGGGCTCTGAAGTTGAAGGAGATATCCTATGTTCATGCGGAGGCTTACGCAGCAGGTGAATTAAAACATGGTACGATCGCTCTGATCACAGAGAATGTACCGGTTATCGCGTTAGCGACACAGCCGGCTGTATACGAGAAGATGGTTTCAAATATAAGGGAAGTAAAAGCCAGGGGAGCATATGTTATTCTAATTAGTATGGGTGACGAAGTTACTGACACCCAGATATGTGATAAGCATATAAGAATACCTAAGCAGGATAGTTTATTTACTGTATTTGCAGCGGCTGTTATTTTGCAGTTGATCGCATATTATACATCAGATGCAAAAGGGCTGGATGTAGATAAACCGCGTAATCTTGCCAAGTCTGTTACTGTAGAGTAAATGGGACTTGAGTGGCTGGAGAATAATTGCGGAGGGTGTTATTATGAGCACAGAGAAGACATATTTGTGCGATGAGTACAAATTATATTTTAAGATTGAAGATGATGTCCAGATCCTTCATAATGAAGTCGAGCTGTACAATACATCATTTGTAGGAAACAACAGCTTTTGCCATGAAGAGTATATTGACGGACAGAGAGCACTTACATATTCGATTCCGGCCATGATTACGATGAATCAGTTTATTACAAAGAAGATTCACAGGGACGAACTGGTGGATATTATGTTCAGCATAGCTGACCAGTTGATGTACCTGAAGGCGAATGATATGCCACTCGGTAAGGTTATCCTGAATATTGGATACATGTATCTGAATCTGGAAGATATGAGTGTTCAGCTTGTATTCCTTCCAATCGATAAACCGATGGAAAAATGCAATATGGAGAAGTTTGTCAGAGATCTGGTAAACAAGCTTGACTTTGCAAATAAGAAAGCTTCAGACTGTGGATATGAACTGATCAAATTCTTTGATCATAATCCATCTTTCTATCTGTCAGAGTTCTACAAGATGATCACAGATATGAAGAACGACAACAATGTTCATCCGGAGGATGAGCAGCATTTCATTGTCAGACCGCAGAAAGCAGAGGCAATAGAAGATACGGAAGTTCCATTACAGACAACCGTTGTATCAATTCCAAGTTTTAAACTGGCAAAGGAAGTTAAGGATTATTCCGGTAATGATATCGGATTTGATGATGATTCAGACATTACATCAACGACTGTTTTGACGAATGCATCCAAGAGCAAACCGGGTCCTGTTATCGTAAGAACCAGAACCGGTGAGCGGATTAAGATCGACAAACCGATCTTCTGTATCGGTAAGTCTGCACAGGGTGTTGATTATCAGGTAACAGACAACAATTCTGTCAGCCGTCGTCATGCATATATCATCAACGTCAATGGTGTTTATTATCTGCGTGATAACAAATCAACCAACCACACCTATCTTGGTGGCAAGATCATCAACAGCGGTACAGACATGATGCTGATCGATGGCAGCAAATTCAAACTTGCAAACGAGGAATTCACATTCCGCGAGAAATAAACCAAAAGGCTTCGTCCTGTTTCTGACAGACGAAGCCTTTTCATATAACTATTCTGTAAGTATTTTATCAATAGGCAGAAAGACAACAGCGTGTAGTATGTATAGATAGAAAAAAGAACAATATCTTTCATGTAGCAGACCTTTTTACTCTGTATAACTTCGAACTAACCTCGGCGAGCCTCGCTAAGGTCTCAGTTACGAACGTCGGTCCTTAACGAACCACCGTTAGGTGGGAGTTTAGTACCGCTACGTGAGAAATAGAACGAGAGTGTTCTGCGTAGTGAAAGGGTATTGTTCTTTTTTTAGATGAAAAATTGGTGCTGTTGTCTTTCGCCCGTTTATTCCTTGGAAGTGTCGGCTTCCGTAGCGTCAGCGGTCTCAGTGGCGATCATTGCCTGGTCGATCTCCTTCAGACTGTCGGATGAGATGCTGTAGTATTCACCGTCATCGTTGATAAGTGCCTTGATGACTACAGGATCCTTGTACTGTGGTTTTTCGGTATGAGAAGAAAGGATCGATGCAATACCGTTTGCAAACTTTTTATCATATTCCTCTTTCTTAACGTCATTATAGACACCGTCGTCTACGTCTTTATTAAAGGCTTCAATATAAGCAATAATTTCATCGTAGGACTGGTCAAGGATTGCCAGTGGATATATGGTTACATCCACATAGTAGTCCCCGTTTTCTTTATAGCTTTCCGATACTTCATATCGTGCATCATTGTAAATAGCGGCAGCAACAGTGGTAAAAGTCTGGTTTACTTCAACAGACTGGTTGGTATTCAGATTATAATGTGTGATCAATTGGTTTGCGAGATTGGAAAGGCAGTCCTGATACAGTGCAAGTGCATCGGTTTCATTTCCTTTATTCTGTTTCACATAATTGGTGTAATCACCTTTATAATTAACATCGAGAAGATTTTTTACATACGATTGGTATGCGGTAACTTTTTTCTGACCACAGCCGGTAAAAGCAAAAAGACAGATCAGGATCATAAATGCAGTGGTCAGGCATTTTCTTGTGTGTTTCATAGTAATAAAAATTCCTCCTAACAGTTCGGTTTGATTTCCTTGTCCAATATAGCACAAAATATGTGCTTTGTAACTAAATTAAGAAAAAATAATTGTGCAAAACTATAAGGGTGTGTTATAATCATTTCAATTAGTGCTTACAGAAAATGAGCATCTGTACTGGAATGCATAAGTATAACACACAGAAATAGACGACGATGGCAGGCGCAATGATCGCCCTGACGACAGGAAGATGCTTAAATAATAGATTATTTTGGAGGGATCATCGTGGCAAAAGACAATAATTTTGATGAGGAAGAAGTAAAGACAGAAGCATCATTTAAGACAGTAACATTTGGTGGATATGATAAGAATTCAGTTGATTATTATATTGAAGAGTTAAAGGCTGATCATGAAAAGGAAGTCAATGAGTTAAAGGCAAATGTAAACAAGCTCAGCGAAGCCGTATTAAGCCTTAAGACTATGAGAGAAGTAAATCTGACAGAGTCAAATAAGACAATTGATGGCTTAAAAGCAAAGAATGCAGAATATGAAAGCGAGATTGAATCTCTGAAGGAGCAGGTAAACGCTTATAAGCAGAAGGAATTCGAATCCGCAGGAAGATATGAATCCATTTCAAGAACACTCTTAGAGGCAAGAGAGAGCGCAGATGCGCTGATTGCCCAGACGAATAAAGAGTGTGAGGCGCAGCATGCAGAGATGACTGCAAAGTGTGAAGCAATGGAGAAGGATACAACCGATCGTTGCAATGCACTTGAGACAGAGACAAATGCAAAGTGCAAGCAGATGTATGATGAGACGGAAGCAACCTGTGCAAATCTGAAGGAGCAGGCTTACAACGACAGCGAGCGTACAAGAAATAAAGCACATGAAGCTGCAGAAGCTTTAAGTGCAAAGACAGATTATGAGTGCAGAACCCAGAAGGAAAATGCACAGAAGGAAGCAGAAGCTATTACAAACAAAGCGACCAGCGAAGCATACGTTCTCAGAAAGAATGTAAAGAAGGAATGTGATGCAGTCAGCAAATATATGGGAGAACTTCTGGCTGCCTTAGATGGTGTTGTAGATGCATGTTGTGTAACAAAGGATATTGCAGATAAGGCATTTACAGGTCTGAAGAGTGAAGCAACTTCAATGGTGTCATCCGAGGATGATAAAGAAGCTGCCGGAACGGAAGACGACAAAACAGAGGAATAATATTAACAGCGATATTTAGCATACATGAAACTTTTCTATGGCTGACATGGAAAAGTTTTATGTGTCTATGGGGTTACATAAGAGAAAAGAGGGATACATTTGGAGATAGGCAAAATCAGCAATTATTCAGATTTTCTGAGCCATATTGAATATCCCGCAGTTGTATTCTGCGAGGATGGAGAAGTTTTAAGTATCAATAATGCGGCAGTAAAACTGGTCGGCAACCAGATCGATTCGATCACGATGGAGCCGGATAAGTTTATGTCCAGTGATGAGTTCTGGCCAATTTTAAATGAGAAGAAAACGATTATCTGGCATCGGCTTCTTCTGAATATAAATAAGAAAAAAAGACTGGTTGTAAGTGGATTTGTCAATCAGTTTGAATATAACGGGAAAAAGGCATATATGGTACTGTTTGAACTGCGCTCTGATGTAGCAATCGGAAGTATGAGTCTGGAACGTATCATTAACCATGCGGGCATTCTGGCACTGTATCTCTACAAGCCGGACAGCAGATGGCAGACTCGTTATGTAACAAAGAATATAACGGAATTCGGATATAAAGAAGGTGACTTTTACAGTGGAGCAGTAGGAATTCGCGATATTATAGTTAAGAATGACTATGATATTCTGATCGGGAATCTCTATAAGGCGGAGAATACAGGACATACAGATTTTGAGATGAAAGTACGTTTTGTATCGGCAGAGAGTGCAATCACTACTATGATGCTGAACTGTCACATCGTAAAGTCGCCGGATGGATGTGCTGATGGCATTGAATTATTATTTGTAAAAGAAAAAAAGCATTCCTATGATGGGGAAAAAGGTGAATATATATTATCTGTTATGAACAAGATCAAGAGTCTTGTGATGGTAAAATCCATTAGCAGAGGACATAGTACATTGAAATACATTACACCGAATGCCAGATTACTTGGAATGAATGTGGATGCACTTATGGCGGGAAATAAACTGACAGAAGACTATATTCATCCACAGGATCGCGCAAGAGTTATTCAGAATGCGAAGAATGTGTTAAAGAGTGGTGGATCCGATTATGAGGACGAGTATCGTATCGTAGATGATTATGGAAATGTCAGATGGGTTCGTTCCCAGAACAGTATCACACAGGCAGGGGATTCTTCTTATACGATTGAGTTCTTTATAACAGATATTACAGAAAACAAGAAGCTGCAGAACAGTGTAGAGGAGGCTAAGAAAGAGTATGAAGACAAGCTTTCTTACATTATGAACACGACTGTAGATGAGAATGAATATACGAGCGAGAGTATCGATAAAGACAAATGGAACAGTATTGTAAAAGCATTTGCAAGCTTAAGCGGGCTATATTCAACGGTTGTATCTCCGGCGGGAGATCAGCTTGTAGAACCGGCAGGACCGTCTCTGCATATGGGAAGCTTTTATGATCTTTTTGAAAAACCTCAGTATAAGAGTATCATTGTGAAGTTAAATGAGGTGATCCTTCAGAACAATGTTCCGGTCATTATGGAGATGGATGACGGTATAGATGGAAGTATTATCTGCGGAGCCCCGATTAAGATTGGAGAGAAACACATTGCAACCTGGATCCTGTGCGGATATGATACAGCAGATGTTACAAAGATGAAGAAGGTCTATAAGATCCAGTGGAATATGTGCAATATCTTCTCAGAATATGCATATAATGACAAGGTCCTGTCCAAAGAAGCAGAACGGAGCAAATCTGTTGAGATGTTGTTAGAAGAGAAGATCCAGAGACAGAAGATTCTGACAGAAGCACTCAGTTCCATGGACAGTGATGATAATAAGACAATCAGCAATATTTTGGAAAGAACCAGTGATTATCTGGGAATCGATGTTATGGCGATCTATTCCCTGAACGAAGATCAAGAGTATATGTGCAGTCATATCTGGTCAAGAGAAAAGAACATGTCTGCAGAAGAATATGTGGAAGAATGGCAGCGGGGCAAGAAATTCTTTGCACACAGCAAGGAACGTTCTTACGACTGCATTGTAGCAGATAAGAACCATAACTTTAAGAACTTCCAGAGCAATATGGAGCAGATCGGTGTAACGAGTTTTGTCGCACTCAGCATAGAGATCAATAATATCATCAGCGGTTGTATTGTTATGGCGAACAATCATACAGATAAGATATGGTCAGAGGATGATATTGAATTTTCGAAGGATATTCGAAACGTCATTCAGGGTATCCTTGCCAGAATAGAGGGTGATGGCAACATTCGAATGGTAAATAAGCTTCTGGTAGATACATATAACCATATCAAGATCGGCATCTTTATCCGTGATGAAGAGACCGGAGAGGTATTGTTCTCCAATCAGCCGTTAAACGATATGCTTGGATATGATTTTACAGGAAAAGATAGTAAGACACTGATCCGTGATCTGAATGATACATTTAAAGGTGTATCAACGGTGCAGAAGCCATTTCTGACCGAACGGAAAGAAGTGAGCTGGAGAAGTTATATCAGACAGTTCGATAAGATCATGGATTTATCCGAAGTCAGCATGAAATGGCTTGACGGAAGAAAGGCATCTCTTGTAATATTAAGGGATGTACAGGATTAACAGTAACCAGAAAGGGGACCAATCATGGCAAGTTCAGATATCGGTATAGATTTAGGTACCGCCAGTATATTGGTATATGTAAAAGGCAAGGGCGTTGTATTAAAAGAGCCGTCCGTAGTTGCCTATGACAGAGATACAAATAAAATAGTAGCGATCGGTGAAGAAGCCAGACTGATGCTTGGAAGAACACCGGGAAATATCGTAGCGATCCGCCCACTTCGTCAGGGTGTTATATCAGACTACACAATAACAGAAAAGATGTTAAAGTATTTTGTCCAGAAAGCAGTGGGAAGAAGTTACTTTGGAAGACGTCCACGTATCAGTGTATGTGTGCCTTCGCAGGTAACGGAGGTGGAGAAGAAAGCAGTAGAAGATGCAACTTATGCAGCAGGTGCAAGAGATGTATCGATTATAGAAGAACCGGTGGCAGCAGCAATCGGCGCAGGAATTGATATCTACAGACCATGTGGTAATATGATCGTCGATATCGGTGGCGGAACTTCAGATATTGCCGTTATTTCCCTTGGCGGCCCGGTTGTAAGTGCTTCCATTAAGGTTGCCGGAGATGATTTTGATGAAGCAATCGTGCGTTTTATGAGAAAGAAGCACAATCTTCTGATCGGTGAGAGAACCGCAGAGGAGATTAAGATCAAGATCGGAACCTGTTTCAGAAGACCAGAGAACATCACACTGGATATCCGTGGCAGGAATCTGGTAACCGGACTTCCAAAGACAGTAACAGTAACATCAGATGAGACAGAAGAAGCGCTGCGTGAGCCTGCATCCCAGATCTGTGAAGCCGTTCATTCCGTTCTGGAACGGACACCTCCTGAGCTGGCAGCAGACATTGCAGACAGAGGTATCGTATTGACCGGTGGTGGAGCATTGCTCCATGGACTGGAAGAGCTTCTGGAAGAAAAGACAGGAATTACAACCATGACTGCAGAAGATCCACTTCGTGCAGTTGCTATCGGAACAGGAAAATATATCGAATTACTCAACAGTAAGACAGAGTAACGCAGGAGACTTGTTGTGATAAAAGAAGGTTATGTTGAAAAAGTTATCTATAAAAATGACGACAATGGCTACGCCGTTTTCACTGTAGAAGGTGAAGACGGCGAAGACATTTTTGTCGGAACCCTTCACGGTATCAGTGAAGGAATCTACATATCTGCAGAAGGGGAATATGTCAATCATCCCCAGTATGATCTCCAATTCAAATTTACATCCTATGAAATCAAGATGCCGGACGATATGGTAAGTGTAGAACGATATCTGGGTTCTGGTATCATTAAAGGTGTCGGTGAGGCACTTGCAAAACGTATCGTAAAGAAATTTAAGATGGATTCTCTGCGTATCATTGAAGAAGAGCCGGAACGACTGGCAGAGGTCAAGGGTATCTCGGAGCGGAAAGCAAGAGAGATCGCAGTCTCTTATAATGAAAAGAAAGAGATGCAGGATGCGATCATTTTTCTGACCGGATATGGAATATCGATCAATCTGGCAGTGAAGATCTTCAATGAATACGGTCAGGAGATGTATAAAATCATCCGGTCAAATCCATATAAGATCGCTGAGGATATCAGTGGTGTCGGTTTTAAGACGGCGGATGAGATCGCTGAACGAATGGGGATCAGCAGTGATTCGGATTTTCGTATCAGGGCAGCATTGTTATATACATTGTTAAATGCGAGCCAGCTTGGGCATATGTATCTTCCGAAGCAGATGCTGGTGGCAAAGACGTATTCACTTCTGGTGGATGACAATGTGCCATATAATGAAGAACTGGAAAATGAGATCGGAAGCCAGATTATAGAGCTTCAGATGGCAGGCAAGGCGATCGTAAAGGAGCTTGACGGAGCTGTAATTGCGGTCTATGCTGCGGCAAATTATTATATTGAGCTGAATTCAGCAAGAATATTGTCAGATATCGATCTGGATTTCACATCAGAGGATCGTCCACTGGATAAGATGCTTGCACAGATCGAGGAAGTAGAGAAGATTACACTGGAAGAAAAGCAGAAACTTGCGATCAAGAATGCAGTCAATAACGGCGTGGCAGTGATCACAGGTGGACCGGGTACGGGTAAAACAACAACGATCAATGCCATGATCAAGATGTTTGAGAAATTGAATCTGGAACTGTTGCTTGCAGCACCGACCGGACGCGCGGCAAAGAGGATCACCGAGGCAACCGGATATACGGCACAGACGATCCACCGGCTTCTGGAACTGTCCGGTGGCGGGATTGATGAAGAAGGAAACAGTTCCACCTATACATTTGCAAGAAATTCAAACAATCCGTTAGAAGCGGATGTAATTATCATAGATGAGATGTCGATGGTAGACAGCAGCCTGTTTTACAGTTTACTGCAGGCGATCATGCCGGGAACCAGACTGGTGCTGGTAGGGGATTCCAACCAGCTTCCATCTGTCGGACCGGGAAATGTATTAAAGGACATCATTCGTTCGGAAGTATTTTCCGTAACAGTGTTGGATAAGATATTCCGACAGGGCGAGAACAGTGACATTATCACGAACGCCCATCTGATCAATGCGGGAAAACAGCTTGCGATCAATAATAAAAGCCGGGATTTCTTCTACATACCAAGACAGGGATCACAGGATATTATCGCAGAATTGAAACATCTGATCTTAGACAGTCTGCCTGGGTTCTTCCAGGTCGATCCGATGAACATTCAGGTGCTTACTCCGATGCGGAAGTATGAGCTGGGTGTTGAGAATCTGAATAAACGGCTGCAGGAGATCCTGAACCCACCGAACAGAAGCATACCGGAGAAAGAGAAAAATGACGTTGTATTCCGTAAGGGCGACAAGGTCATGCAGATCAAGAACAATTACAAGCTGGAATGGAAGATCATGGATGCAAAAGGACGCTTCGTGAAGGAAGAGGGGGTAGGTGTATTCAATGGGGATGTCGGTTTTGTAAAAGAGATTGATGAGTTTGATCAGAAGATTGTTGTCGAATATGATGATGGAAGACTGGTAGATTACCTTTACTCCCAGCTTGATGAACTGGAACATGCATATGCTATCACAATACACAAATCACAGGGAAGTGAGTATCCGGTCGTGGTGATTCCGCTTCTTACAGGTCCGGCAAAGCTGCTGAACAGGAATCTGCTCTATACGGCAGTTACAAGGGCAAGAAAGGGTGTTGTGATCGTAGGCAATATAGGTCTGGTTAAGACGATGATTGATAATATCGACGAACAGAAGCGGTATACGACATTTGCAGAACGACTGGTAGAACTGGCATAAATCAGGAGAGGGATAATTTCCGAATGCATTGAATGTGCGAAGCACATGATATAACAGGAAAAGCAATAAAGGGGGCTATATATGCAGATACAGAACAAATGGAACCGGGCAATGATAGATCTGGTATTTCCAAGACGATGCCCGATCTGTGATGAGGTTATGCCGTATGGTGCAAAAGGAATCTGCGGAAAACATGAGTTGCTGCCATATGTGACAGAACCCACATGTATGAAATGTGGAAAAAGTCTGGATGACGAGGAGTTGGAATACTGTGCAGACTGCAGGACGCATACCCGGAGCTTTGAACGGGCATATCCGGTCTTCCGGTATGTGGAACCGGTCGCATCCAGTGTGCTCGCGATCAAATATCACAATAAACGGGAATATGTGGAATATTATGGAAGTCTTGTTGCAGAACGGATCCGGAAAGCGGGACTTGCAGAACGGCTGCAGATCATTTTGCCCGTACCGGTTCACAGAAGTAAATTACGGAAACGGGGATATAATCAGGCGGAGCTGTTGGCAGATGTGGTAGGACGGAGACTGGATATTCCGGTAGATAACGGACATCTGCTCCGTGTGTCGGATACGACACCACAGAAGGAATTATCACCGCTTGAACGTGCAAATAATATAAAACAGGCATTAGAGGTCCGGGCACTTCCGGCGGAATGGAAGACGGTCTTATTAATAGATGATATTTATACGACAGGTGCGACAGTGCAGGCATGTACGGAAGCATTACAGGAGGCTGGCGTGGAACAGGTCTATGTCGGAGTGATATGTATAGGAGAAGGTCGATGAGCTTGCATCGGCCTTTTCTATTTGTGTAAGTTATGAGTCATGATCTGAGTCTGCATGAGATGGACAACTGCCGCAGGTTTTTATATGACACTTGGATTATAGAAGGTTCTGTGTTAGAATAAACAATGTCTGCGGACACTTTGTATTTGCAGACATTGTAACGATATAAAAATGAAAAAAGGCATATTGCCTGGGAGAAAATATGAAATTTCGTCCATGCATCGATATACATAATGGAAAAGTGAAACAGATCGTTGGCAGCAGCCTTCAGGATGAAGGAAATGCTGCAAAAGAGAATTTTGTATCTGAGTACGATGGCGCAGCATTTGCCCGGATGTATAAGGATGCGGGTATACAGGGTGGACATATTATCCTGTTGAATCCGGCGGGAAGCGAGTATTATGAGGAGGATTGCTATCAGGCAGAGCTGGCACTTACGGAATATCCGGGAGGCTTGCAGATCGGTGGCGGTATCAATGCGGAAAATGCCGGACGGTTTCTTGACATGGGGGCATCCCATGTGATTGTTACATCGTATGTATTTAAAAATGGAGAGATCAACTATGACAATCTGGAAGCCATCCGACGGGCAGTTGGCAAGAATCATCTGGTACTGGATCTGAGCTGCAGACGATGCGAGGATGGTTATTATATTGTGACAGATCGCTGGCAGAAGTTCACAAAGGTAAAAATGACGGAAGGAACACTGGATATGCTTGCCGGTTACTGCGATGAATATTTGATCCATGCGGTGGATGTGGAAGGTAAGGCGTCCGGAATCGAGACACATATTGCCGAGCTGCTTGGAAACTGGGGCAGGATCCCTGTGACCTATGCAGGCGGGATCGCGTCCTTTGAGGATCTGGATAAACTGAAGCTGCTTGGCAGAAACCGGGTTGATTTTACAATCGGAAGCGCACTTGATATCTTTGGCGGACATATGCGGTATCAGGATGTCGTGCGATATCCGGAGCAGTAAGAGCTGGCTAATTGTTATGGTATAAAAGTGAAAGACATATGGAGCCGGGAGGCGACGTGTTATAAATATATGTACAGTTGAGAAGGTATCGTACATAAAGAAAATATGGAGGGATAATAAAACATGAGAAAAATGAAAAAAGTTGCTGTTCTTTGTCTGACTGCGGCGATGACCATGTCACTGCTTGCAGGCTGCAGTGGTACAAAGAAAGATGCAGATGGAACGACCGCTGAGACGACAGAGGTTACGACGGAAGCCGAGTCCACTGAGGAAGAAGAAACGACAACGGAGAAGGCAACCGAAGAGGAAACAGAGGAGCCAACAACAGAGGCACTGGGTGTTTCAGATGGTGATAAAGTCATCAATATCAATTTTGATGATAAGGATACGGATGGTTTCCACACCTATACGAATGGTGGAAATGAAGAAATGACCAATGAGGATGGAGAGCTTCACATCAACATCAAAAAGACAGGAAGTGCGGATTATGCAAACCAGATCTATTACGATGGCTTTCGTCTGTATCAGGGATGCGTTTATGAATATTCCTTTGATGTAAGATGCGACATTGAGCGTACGATCGAATGGAGATTACAGATCAATGGCGGAGATTATCATGCATATACCAGTGATGTGATCACGATCGGACCGGAGACGCAGCACATTACAGCACAGTTTACGATGGAAGAGGATTCCGATCCTGCACCTCGTCTTTGCTTTAATATGGGAAAGCAGGAAGGTATGACCGGAGACGAAGCAGAGCATAATATTTATTTTGATAATATCTTATTAGAGGCAGTTGATGCTTCCGGCGCACAGCAGGTAGAAGCAACACCGGATCCTATGGCTATCAATGTGAACCAGGTTGGTTATCTGACCGGCGATTCCAAGGTTGCTACTGTGATCGAAAAAAATGCAAAGTCATTTGAAGTAATAGATGTAACATCAAACAAGTCCGTATATTCAGCAGATCTGCCGGAAGAAGCTACCTACGATCCACCATCAGAGATGTTCTGCAAGCAGGCAGATTTCTCATCCGTAAAGGATGCAGGAACCTATAAGATCAAGACAGATGATGGAGAAGAATCCGCAGAGTTCAAGATCGGTGATGATATCTATGGTGACCTGTATAAGGATGTTGTACTGATGCTGTATAACCAGCGTTGTGGAGTAGAACTTGACAGCAGCATTGCAGGCGAATTTGCACATCCTGCCTGCCATACAGGAGAAGCGGTTGTATACGGGACTGATAAGAAGATCGATGTGACAGGCGGCTGGCATGATGCCGGAGATTATGGCCGTTATGTTGTATCCGGTGCCAAGACGGTACAGGATCTGTTTATGACATACGAGGATAATGAATACAAGGCAGATGATATTGGTATTCCGGAAAGCGGAAACGGTGTTCCGGATATCTTAGATGAAGCAAGATATGAACTGGACTGGATGCTTAAAATGCAGGATGACAATGGTGGTGTATATCACAAGGTAACCTGTGATGTATTTCCTGAGACGGTTATGCCGGAGAAAGAAACAGCACAGTTGATCGCATGTCCGATCTCAAATACAGCCACCGGAGATTTTACAGCTGTTATGGCAAAGGCGTCTGTTCTATATAAAGAATACGATGCAGATTTTGCAGCAAAATGTCTGGAAGCATCAAAGAAAGCATACGAATATCTGAGTGGCAACATGGATGCGCACGGATTCTCCAATCCGGATGATATTGTAACCGGTGAATATCCGGATACCATTTTCCGTGATGAAGCAATCTGGGCAGCAGTAGAATTGTATGCAGCAACCGGAGATGATTCCTATAAGAAAGCAGCCGATGCGATCATTGAGGGCGACGATATTGTAAACTACGGACTTGGATGGGCAGATGTCGGATATTATGCCCTGTACGATTATATTAAGTATGACGGCGGTTCAGCTAAGGCAAACGAACTGTTCTTCAATGAAGTAGATAAGACGGTAGAACAGATCAAAGACAATGGTTTTGGCGTATGGGTATCACCAACTAAGACATTTGCATGGGGAAGTAATATGAACATTGCAAATAAGGGAATGTTACTTCTGATGGCAAACAAGCTGAAGCCAGATGCAGACTATGTAAAATATGCTTCCTATCAGAGAGATTACCTGCTTGGAAGGAATGCAGTCGGCTATTGTTATGTAACAGGCTTTGGTACAAGAACTCCGCTTCATCCACACCACAGACCATCTCAGGTATTAGATGTAGCAATGCCGGGTATGTTAGTTGGCGGAGCAGACAGTAATCTGGAAGATCCATATGCGAAGGCTGTTCTTCTGGGCAAAGCACCGGAGAGCCGCTATGCAGACAATGCACAGTCATTTTCCTGTAATGAGATAACAATCTACTGGAATTCTCCATTGATCTATCTGCTGTCAGGTCTGGGTAATACAAAATAAAAAAGAATACACACACATGAACATGCAGCCGGCAGGGGTATCTGTTCGGCTGCACTGATATAAGAGAGTTATAGTTATGGACACAATAAAGAAGTTATTAAAAAAAGAGATTGTAAGATATGTAATAGCGGGTGTAGCCACGACAGTTGTAAATATTGTTTCATTTTATCTTCTGCGGATGTTCACCGGCTTATCCAGAAGCGGAGCGAATGTCATAGCGATATCGCTGGCGATCCTGTTTGCATTTTTTGCAAATAAGTTTTTTGTATTTACGGAGAGTAGTAAGAAGGATGCCGTGACTTTAAGCCGGGAATTTATATCCTTTGTCGGAACCAGGCTTCTTGCCATGCTGGTCGAAGTAGTTGGAACGAATCTGTTATGTGATTCCTTCCGCTGTAATGAATTCTTATCCAAGATCATTATTCAGTTCTTTGTAGTTGTGATCAATTATGTATTTGGCAAATGTTTCGTCTTTAAGAAAAAAAAGCTGTCTATACGGTTGTTTATGAAGAAAAACTATATTATTCTTCTTGCCGGACTGCTTCCGGCTTGTTTCCTGCTGGGAGTATGGATAGCAGAAAAGATCGGACCATTTGGCGGGAACAGTCTGACCATGGTGGACAGCCTGCATCAGTACCTTCCGTTTTTTTCTGATTATTATGATAAGCTTCAAAATGAAGGAAGTCTGTTTTATACCTGGGATATCGGTCTTGGAAGCAATATGCTGTCGATCATTGCCTATTATATTGCCTGCCCGATCAATTTCCTTGTGGTATTGTTCAAGCAGGAGCATATCTATATTGTGATGAGCTTGTTTATCGGAATCAAGATCATTTTATCCGGTATGTCATTTGCTTATTATATGCGGGAAAAATGTAAGGAACAGGGGAAATATCAGGCAGTGATTCTGATCTTTTCAACGGCATATGCATTAAGCAATTATATTATCGGTTATTCCTGGAACTTAATGTGGATGGATTGCATCCTGATCCTTCCGCTTATTATGGCGGGCTTTGAACGGATGACAGAAACCGGGAATTATAAGTTATATGTGCTGTCCCTGTTCTATGGATTGATGTGTAATTATTATATTTGTTTCATGATCTGTATTTTCCTCGTTATGGAATTCCTGCTGACCAATCATAAGAGCATAAAGAAATTCTTTACGGATGGTTTCCGTTTAGCGGGCTGTTCCTTATTGGCGGCCGGAATGGCAGCATTTCTTCTGATCCCGGCGTACCTTGGACTGAATACAACCGCTTCGGCAAATCGTGTATTTCCGAAAGCAGAATGGTATGGAAGCATCTGGGATCAGATCAAACAGCTTTTTTATCTGACAAAGCCAATCAAGAACCAGCAATTTGACGGCGGGCTGAATATATACTGTGGAACGATCTGTTTTGTTCTGCTGTTTGTATATCTGCTGAACCGTAGGATCAAGTTGTGGGATAAGGTTAAAAATGTGATCATACTTGTAGTTATATTTGCAAGTTTTAACAACCAGCTTTTGAATTATATCTGGCATGGCTTCCATGATCAGTATGGAATCCCGAATCGTTTTTCATTTCTGTTCATTTTCCTGCTGCTTGCCATGTGCTGTGAAGTGCTGATGAAGCTTCAGAAGAAGGATATCCTGTCAGTTATGCTTGGAATTGCCTGTGGATATGCATTCCTGATCCTGGCGACAAAGAAGTGTACACTGGAAAAGGAAACCTTGTTATGGACAGAGATCTTTATAACAGCATACGCAGTATGCATGGTCGGCTTCACATTGACGAAGGGTATGTGGAAACGGATCATATCCTATGTGCTTCTGATTGTCTGTCTGGTTGAGACAACGATCAATGGAATTAAGGGATATGACAGCAATGGTTATGTAGATATCAGTCAGTATTTTGGTCTGGAATCGGAGATCCGGAATGCAATTGATTATCTGGACTGCAAGGATAAGCCATACCGGGTAGAGATGATGAATACAAAGATCGTAGACGAACCGACCTTTTATAATCTGAAAAGCGTCTGTCTGTTTGGCTCGACAGTATCTGCAGATCTGGTTGATATGATGCATGATCTGGGATATTACACAGGAGCAAATGAGTTTCTGTTTGATGGTGGAAATACAGTATCCAATTCCCTGCTTGGTATAAAATATCTGCTTCAGAGGGATGGCGAGTATAATTATTTTGATGTGAATTATGTAAATGAGGTGGATGGTATACGGTTATACGAGAATCCGTATGCATTGAGCCTTGGTTATATGGTCAATAATGATCTGTTGGATTATGATGGCGATATCGGAAATATGTTTGAGACGCTGAACCAGTTTGTGAAGCTGTCTACCGGTGTGCCGGGAGTATTCTCTGAATTATATCCGGAGGTATCCACATACAGTGATAACTGTGAGGTAACGCGTCAGGGAGATCTGAGTGAGTATTATTCATACAAGCGTACCGATAGCAGCACCTGTAACTTCCAGTTGAGCTTTGATATTACGGATGAGACGAATGATATTTATATCATGGCGAATTGCTCCGGTATCAACAAGGTTCGTATCTATATTGACAATGAAGAGAAGAATTATGAAAGACTTCAGAATCAGACCTATCATGTCGGACATCTGGTAAAGGGACAGAAGGTAACGGTTGAGTATTGTTTCCGCGATACCCAGGCAAATACAGGAACTGCCCGGCTGATCGTTGCAGATATGAACTGGGAATCCTTCCTTCAGGCATATGATATCCTGCAGAGCCAGCAGCTTCTTATCGGAAAGATGGAAGATGGATATGTGAAGGGTTATATTACGATCTCATATCCGGGACTGCTGTTCACATCGATCCCATATGATGCCGGATGGACAGCATATGTCGATGGCGAAAAATATGAGATTGACAAGGTTGGAAATGCATTTATTGCATTGAAGCTTGCTGCGGGTGATCATGTGATCGAATTCAAATATTTTCCACCTGGTCTGAAACTTGGACTGATCCTTACCTTTGCATGCTGGCTGCTGTTTGGCTTCCTGTGTGGAAGAAGACAGCTTCAGAACCGGAACGCGGAGAAAACATCAGGCAGGAGAAAACGCAGAACACAGAGTGCCGGCATAAATGAAACGGAGTCGGATGCAACAAGTGATCTGCCAGAACCGGACGACCGGAGCCTGTCAGTAGATGAAGCGGTGGAGCAGACAGAACCGGAGACTTTAGATGATGATTATTATAAGCATGTAGATGAGATCTTGAAGGATGTATTTGATAACGATCCAAAATAAAAAACAGGCATTATAACCATAATGCGTACGCTTTTGTGAGCCGGGAATTGACAGATGTATAACATATATAAAAAACAGGGCATATGGAACCTTGAAATTTGTTTATATCTGCCAGATTCCTGGAGATAGTGTAATCAGTGCATTAGTGATATCTAGTAAAAAATATCAAAAAAGGCCTATAGATTTTATGAAAAATCTATAGGTTTTTTTATCATCTCGTTGACCTTAACATTCATTTATAATATAATAACATGTGGAGTCAAAGTATTAGATTCAAAAAAGTAGAAATAGAGGTGCATCAATGGAGAAAATTAAGGAGTTGGGTTGGAAACCGGTCGCAGCAGCCGGTGCGGTACTTGGTCTTCTGGCAGGTATCTTAGGTGTTGCAGGTGTAGGAGTGGGTGCTCTGATCGTTGGAATACTTGCTGCAGTTGTAACATTTGGAGGAGTATTCATCATCTGTGGTGACGGTACGAGTGGAAGTGGCGGAAAGGGAGATAAATATAAAAAGTTATTTATGAACCTGCCAATCGGTTTTGCACAGGCAAAGATCATAGATGATCCTGTAAATGGTGTCAGTTATCAGATCGTAGATGCAAACGAGATCTTTGGTGAGTATTTCAAGCTGGATGTCAGTGATTACACCGGCAAGAACCTGAAAGAAAGCAAGATCGAGGTCCTTCAGGATATCAATGCCTGGTTTACGGCATATAATAACTCCGGAACAAAAGAAGGAGATCTGATGGATGTTGAGATCACAATGGAATCTCTTCAGAAGGTATTTAACACCGTAATGTATAAGTCAGAAGCAGATTACATTAACATGGTGGTTATTGATATCACAGATCAGAAAGATACAGAGAACAAATTGTCCAAGGCAATTGTTGATGCGAATGCAGCCTATAAGACACAGGCTGAGTTCCTTGCAAATATGAGCCATGAGATCCGTACACCTATCAATGGTATTCTGGGTATGCTCCAGCTTACACTGATGGCTGATGATCTTCAGGCAGATTACAGAGATAACCTTGTAACAGCAAAGAACTGTGCGGATACACTGCTCCGACTGATCAATGATATCCTTGATATCAGTAAGCTGGAAGCAGGAAAGTACAAGATCAAAGAAGAAACATTTGATATCAAACAGGCGATCGAGGAGACGGTTGCTGCTCAGGTACCACTTGCAAATAATAAGGGGTTACAGCTCGACTGTTCATTTGGAAACAATATTCCAAAGCTGGTAAAGGGCGATGGACAGAGAATTCAGCAGGTATTAAACTGCCTGTTATCAAACGCGATCAAGTTTACGTCAGAGGGAAGTGTACGTGTTAAGATCGCATCCATGGATATGGAAGGGGAAAATAAGGTTAAGATCCGTATGGCAGTTGCAGATACCGGTATTGGTATTTCAGAGGCTAACATGAGCAAGCTGTTTATCCGTTTCAGCCAGGTTGATTCTTCTGATACAAGAAGATATGGTGGATCCGGCCTTGGCCTTGTAATCACAAAGCAGATCGTTGAACTGATGGGTGGCAACATTCAGGTTCAGAGTAAGGAAGACATTGGTTCTACGTTCATCGTAGAAGTACCTATGAAGGTTGTAAAGGCATCGGATGATGCATCAGTAGAGATTGAGCAGGAAGAAGAACCGGCTGTATTTTCAATCAATGCACACAGCAAGGCAAGAATCCTTGTAGCTGAGGATGAACCGGTTAATCAGCAGGTAATCGGTAAGTTACTTGGTATGGCAGGCTTCTCTTACGATATTGCAGAGAATGGTCAGAAAGCAGTTGAACTCTTCAAGCAGAAGATTTACGATGCAGCGTTATTTGATGTACAGATGCCTGTTATGGATGGTATCGCAGCTACACAGGAGATCCGTGAGATCGAGCAGAAAGAGAAGAGAAAGAGACTTCCAATTATCGCAGTAACAGCAAGAGCCATGTTTGGTGATAAGGAACGTATTCTTGAGAATAAACTGGATGATTACATAGCAAAACCATATAATCTGAACGATGTTGTTGAGACATTGAACAAATATATTGATGATTAACATAAGGAGGTCATTTGACAATGGCAGGTAATTTTTTTCAGAATGCATTTGAAAAGACAAAGTCATTAGCTAATCAGGCAGTTGACAGCACAAAGTGTGCTGCACAGAAGACAAAGATAAAAGGCAAGATCTCATCTGAGAATTCCAATCTTGACAGAATCTATACAGAGATCGGAAGATATTATTACAACCTGAACAAGGAAGAAGCACCGGAGGAGATCAAGCATCTGTTTGACAGTGCTGCAAAGGGATTAGAGAATATTGCAGCTCTGGAGAAGGAATACAGAGAAGTAGAAGAACAGGAACACCGTATCATGAACAGTGGCAATCAGTATCAGCAGACACCACCACAGGGTATGTATAATCCGCAGATGAACGGAATGCCACCACAGGGTATGTACAATCCACAGATGAATGGAATGCCACCACAAGGCTACAATCCACAGATGAACGGAATGCCGCCACAGGGCATGGCACCGCAGATGAACGGAATGCCACCACAGGGTATGGCACCACAGATGAATGGAATGCCACAGCAGGGCATGTATAATCCACAGATGAACGGAATGCCGCCACAGGGTATGGCACCACAGATGAACGGAATGCCACCACAGGGTATGGCACCACAGATGAATGAGATGCCACCACAGCAGAATCCTGCACCTGCTCCACAGGCAGGACCTGTACAGGAATCCGTACCTGCAGTTGCACCGACATCCCAGCCGGAAGCGGTTCCGCAGAATGAAGAAGTATCCCGGTAGTGAGTGCATAAGGTCAGAGAAATGCAAAAATCCAGATAAATATCTGCAAAATGCGTATATGACAAAAAGAAGCACAAACTTCAGAAATTACATAAGAATCAGAAAAAGATCTGTTACGGCAGGTCTTTTTTTGTTGCCTGAAAAGGGATAGATAAATGTGTGCAAAACTGACAGATATTAAATGATTGTGTCAAGTTAAGAATGGTAAAAATTAGTTTATTTTCTGCGTATTTACAATGTTTTTTCGGGATGGTAACGTATGGATACGCTGATGGCAGGACATCAGAAAAATGAAAAAAAGGAGAGTGATACAGCGTTTGTTTTTGAGAAGACATTAATGATCCTGTTGGTAAGTGCAGCAGTAGTTCTGGATTTCAAGACATGGAGGATTCCGAACTGGCTGGTATTGATCGGGATGGAAACCGGGATATTTGTGACGATCCAGAGAGAGGGCTGGAGAATGGGAGGCATACAGGTGGTACTTGGTATTGTCCTTCCGGTTGCATTGCTGTTCCTTCTGTATCAATTTGGATTCCTGGGAGCCGGAGATATCAAGCTGTTTGCAGCCCTTGGTGCATTTATCGGAATGGAGGTCTGGCGGATCGTTCTGTATTCGTTTCTGTTTGGTGGGGTTTTGTCTTTGCTGTATATGGTAAAGAATGTATGGATCCCATGGCTGAAGCATCGAAGACGAAGACGGCACCGAAGGAATAAGATCCATTTTTCCATGGCAATATTACTGGGATGTCTGTTGTATTGCCAATGGGGTTGATATTTGAAGAAAGAAGCTGGGAAAGGAGGAAAAAGTGCGGCAGTTAAAACTTGGCATAGTTGGAATGGAATCAAACTATGTGATCGGGTTGATGAATTACATTAATGCAGATAAAAGAAATCCATTCTTCGCAATGGCATTTTCGACAGAAGAACGATTGGAAAATTATCTGAAGGAGCACACATTAGATGCGCTGTTGTATGAAGAAAGCATGATGCCTGTGATCGTAGGACTTCCGGAAGGAAAAAATATTTGTACGATCAAGCTGGCGGAGCAGGCACCGGATAAGACGGAGAAAGAAGCAATTTACCGGTATCTGAGTGTGGAAGAAATACTGAAGCGGGTGTTGAGGATCATAAAAGCGGAGGAGGCAGAAGGAAAATGGGAGTTATTTGCGACTTATGCAGTTATCTCCCCAATCGGCAGGTCGGGTAAGACCAGACTGGCAAAAAGCATCTGCCTGATGGACGAGGTACGTGGTGGGCTGTATATCGGGATGGAAGCATATGGAGAAAGGAAGCAGGAAACTTCGGAGACAGTAACGGATAAGACTTGTGGTATGTCTGAGCTTGCATATTTGATCCGAATACAATCAGGGCAGATTTTTGAATATCTGGATAAAAGTGTGGTTGTGGAAGGAGGGATTAGCATGATCGCGTCACCGGAAGTATATCTGGATATCAGAGAACTGAACCGGTCGGATGTGAGCTGGTTCATAAAGAAGCTGATTGCATATGGACGATACACAACGATCGTATTTGATATTGATGGCAGCGTGCTTGGAGATATTACGATACTTGGTGAGTTCGATCATGTATTTGTTCCGGTTCTGGATGGCGGGTATGCAGAAGAAAAGGTTGCGGCATTTCAAAGATTGTTGGAGAAACAGGAATTACAGAAGGTAGTCATGCGGATGCAGCAGGTCGTTGTACCGGATCATGCATATGACAGTGCGGAGATGATGCAATTGGCGGGAAGGCTGGTGGGGATATAAGCCCAGAGGACAGAAAGAAATTAAAAGAGCACGTTCTGGAAGAACTGGATATGTCTCAGGAGATCATAGATGAGAAGGTTCTGGAACTGATCGACCGATCGCTTCTGGAACATCCGGATATCGGATATGTCAGTCTGGAAGGACGGATTCGGTTGAGAAAGGAATTGTTCAATGCGGTCAGACGGATGGATGTGTTATCAGATTTGTTAGAGGATGACAGCATAACGGAGATCATGATCAATGGGTACGATCAGATCTTTGTAGAGAAAGATGGACGTATTCAGTCCTTTTCCCAGAGCTTTGAGAGCGAAGATCGTCTGGCATCGATTATTCAGCAGATCGTAGCCGGATGTAACCGCTTAGTGAACGAAGCAGTCCCGATCGTAGATGCCAGACTGCCGGATGGTTCCAGAGTGAATGTGGTGCTGCCACCGGTCGCCCTTGATGGACCGACCATGACGATCCGTAAGTTCCCAAAAGAGAAAATGACGATGGAAAGGCTGATTGAACTTGGGGCTTTAGATGAGGAAACTGCCGGATTCCTGAAGCTGCTGGTAAAGGCAAGATACAACATATTTGTATCAGGAGGAACGGGAGCAGGAAAGACGACATTCCTGAATGCGCTGTCGGATTATATACCAAAGACCGAACGGATCATCACGATCGAGGATTCGGCAGAACTGCAGCTGCGTGATGTGGAGAATCTGGTACGGATGGAAACCAGAAATTCCAATGTGGAAGGCGAAAATGCGATCACGATACGGGATTTGATCAAGGCAAGTCTTCGTATGCGGCCGGACCGGGTTATTGTGTGTACATCTTCAAACGCAAAAAATCAATGTAATTACTGCATTTCTTCTTCCCAACCTGCTTCCTCAACGTCATTCAAATTTTCTATAAGTTGTCCTAGCATAAGTGTTGTATCATGCATAGCACTTGTACTTTTGAATGTGATATGTGGCTTACCTGTCTTATCTATTGTGATATAATCAACATCACGCAACAGTTCTTTTCTTGTTTTCTTTGGGTAGTCCTCTGTTTCTATAATGTGCTTTAATTCTTGCAGTTCTTTTCTTCCCTCTTTACATAACACATCAATTTCAGCAACTTGTTTTTCTATTTCTTCGTTGCCTTTTGCTAGTTGTTCACGCTTTGCTTTCAAATCATCAATTTGCTGTGTGTAGTCGCTTGTAAGTTCATCAAGTTCCTGTTTGCTATAAATACCATCTGCATATAAAGCAAGTAGTCTTTTACGCTTTTCCGTTATATTTGTTATGTCATTATCAATGCTTTCTACCGCTTTTGTGCTATCCGCATCTATAAATTGACCTAACCTACGTTTTGCAAAATCAGCCATTTCTAATAAACTGATAACACTCTGCATTCTGTGGTTATAATAAGCATTACTATTAAGCCAAGTATCAAGCTCTGACTCCTTGATGCTCGGGTTATTACATTTGGGTATGCCGTTTGCTTCATCATAAGTCGTTCTATGCTTGCAACTATAATATCTATTCACAGCTTTAATGGTTGGCATATACTTTCTTCCACTTGCTGTGTACCATCCGCCACAACATCCGCACTTGATTTTACGCTTATAATCTGTTGTGCCATGATATGTACAATCGTTATTATATTTCTTTCGGTTTGCTTCTGTTATGCGTTGTGCCTTGTCAAACTGTTCTGCACTTACAATAGCAGGTATTTTCACAATACCTTGTTCTAGTAAGCGTTGCTGTGCTTCTCGTGCTTCTTTTCTTAAATCATCATCATAGCTACGCAATGTTTTTGACTTATTTCCAAATAACCCTTTATACTCATAACGTCCACTATTGCTTTCTCCTTTGTATTTTTCGTTGCATAGCATACGTCCTATTGTGCTTCGTGTGTATTTGTTGCCCTTTAAGTTAAAATACCCCATTTCAGCTAGTCTATTACAAATTACTTGCTGTCCTAGTCCTTCCTCTGTATATAAATCAAATACAAGTCGCACAAGTTCAGCTTCTTTTTCGTTTATAATTAAACAGTTGCTTTCTTTGTCTAAATCATAGCCTATCAGCTTATTACCGCCCGTGTAAATCTTGCCCTGTCGTACTCCCTCTGCATATCCAAAGTGCGTTTTTACGCTTTTATCTCGACTTTCACGTTCTGCAAAAGTAAGAAAAATCTGTATATATGTCATATCTTCATTGCTTTCGGAAGTCTTATTTATATCTAAAAAGCGTACAAATACTTTATTTTCCGCAAGTGTTTTAAGTATTGCGTCAACACTTACATTTCTTGCAAATCTCGTTGTGTCTTTTACGAAAATATAGTCAAACTTTGGCTTGCGTACAATTTTATATGCAGTTGTCTTTTCCTCGCTATCTGCATCTATAACCGCCTGCAATCCTGCATCTTCTAACATTTTATCAAAAGCAGGGCGGTGTAGTTTTGTTCCGCTTCTTCCCTCGTCATAATATACCCCATCTTCACATAAACCGCTTATATTCATGTGTACAAGTCGTATATCATTGTTATGTTCAAGTTCACGTTGAAAGTATGTTTTTTGATTTTGTAAGCTGTTTAGCTGGTCTTTTTTGTCTGTACTTACTCGTGCATAAGCTACGCATCTTTTCTTTGCCATGTTTATTACCCCTTTCTCTTATTTGTCCGTCATTACTGCAATATATTTATCTAGTGTTGGTCTGCTTATACCGCAAAGCCTTGCATATTCTGTCTTTGTAAATGCTCCATCTATAAAAGCATCAAAATGTTTTATAACAACTTGCGGTATATCATTTATTGTCAATGATGGTCTGCCTAGCTTTTTACCTTTTGCCTTTGCATTCTGTAAACCGCTTTTTACTCTTGCCACTGTCATATTTCTTTCAAGTTCGCTAAATACACCTGCCATCTGTAAAAAAGCATTAGTCATAGGGTCAAGCTGTCCGTTAGTACAATCAATCGTTACGCTACCTTTTATTACCAATTTTAGCTTTTTTTCTTTGCAAAGGTCTATCAAGTCGCATAATTGCTTTGTGCTTCGTGTAAGTCGGCTTACCTCTGTTGTTACAATAGTATCGCCGTCTTTTATAATATCAAGCATTTTCATATATTCTGGTCTGTTTACCTTTGTACCGCTTTCATATTCCTTGAAAATGGTCTTTGCTGTTGCCCCCATTTCCTTTAATTCTCGTATTTGTCTATCAATGTCCTGCTTTGTTTCATTTGTACTGCATCTGCAATATCCATATACCATTTGCAACACTCCTTTTCAATAGCGTTTTTCTTTTATTATACAATAAATAGCACTAATTGTAAAGTAAAACATTGTAAATGAAATAATACAAAAAACCATACATTTTACAATGTTTTTTGTACTTTATATCAGCATTTATAAGTGTAAATGAATACAGTTGTTTTCCTTTACACAAAAATAGCCACAAGCATTATAAAATGTCTGTGGCTGTTGTAAGCATGTATTTTTCGGGATTGTGGATAACTTTGTGGATAACTTGTTGATAACTTTTATAAAGTAACTTGCTTTATATTTCACGCTATTTGCGATTTTAAGTGCAAGGCTATATAAATGTACCACTCAACACTTAAAACGCAAATTTGACGTGAATTTTGTTGTTTCTGCTTATAAATTATATAAGCGGTGGTGTGTTCTCTGTCATAGTTTGTAACTTTGCTTTTTGCTGTTCTCTATAATTCTGCCTGCCCACGCTTTCAATTCCTAGTTTGTTCTCTGTCTGCTCCATCATGTGTGAAGTCATAATATCATTACCTGCTTTAATATATTCCTCCAACTTGTCAAAATGTTCAAGCGGTGATACAAAAGAACGCTTGCCATTTACATCATAATTTCCGTAGGTTGAAAAAGTATAGTTATCAAATCTTTCAACAGGAATAGAACCTTTCAGCTTTTCTCGTGCAAAAACATAATCCATTTCACGACCCCGAAACTTGTCCATTTCATGTGTAAACATTGCATCCGTTAAAATTCCTGCATCTGCCATTGTCTTAATATAATCAATACTGTGTTCCAAATCAGCACTATATTCATAAGGTGTACTTGCAATAGTTCCCTTAATTTCTTCCACAGCATCAATCATAAGTGCTTTCAGTTCGTCATTCTTCTTTGTATAATCAGCCTTAATAACGGCTATTTTCTTTTCCTTTCCCTCTGCACTTAAATCTCTGTCTGTGCTAACATCATGCACAGCATTTTCATATTGCTGTCTTAATTTCTCCGCCTGCATCATTGCATCATATACTCCGCCTGTTGTAATTGTCATATCTTTCATAAATTATAAATCTCCTTTACTTGTCATATTTTTGTCTACGTTTTACAATCTCGTTGTATTCTTTCGTGCCATAATTCAATTTTGGCTCGAAAATCGTTAGTCCTTGCGACCTTGCTCTTTCAAGTCCTTTTTCTGTTCCTGCTATACCAATGCACGTCAATCCTCGATTTCTTAAATTAGCAAATACTGGGGCATTGGGGGTAGGTATGTCTCGTTTCATAAAAACCTCTTTCTACATCATCATAATAATTACAAATTCCGCAATAGCAATAACTGCTGTAATAACTGTCGCTATTTGCCACGCCCTACAATGCTTCTTTACGTTGCGTAAAACATCTGTTGCTAAATTTGACATAAAATCACTTCCTTTCTGTGTATGTTTTTTGTGTAGTTATGTTACATCCCTCATTTTTAGCATTTGTTTGAGTTCATGTATTTGGTCTATAATATCAACTTGCTGTGTTACCTTTACGCAAGTATCAAGTATTATTTGACTTGCCTTAATTTTGCATCCGTCACTTGCATCTTCACTATTCAAAATATCTATAAGTGTTTGTACCGCCTGTTCTTGTGCATTTGTGACCTTGCTCGTGGTTAGAGTGAAACTATCTTTCCGTTGTTGTTGCAACTTTGCATAAAACTCAGGCTTTTTCATGCGGTCATAAATGCTTTTACGTGTGCATCCTAATACTTCCGCACATTTTGTAACGCTACTCGTTGTTACAAGTGCTTCAATCATTCGCTCGTCACTAATCCGCAATCATCACGCACCCCCTCGTTTATTTCTTCATCATCCGGAATATTATCTATAATTGCTACCCCCGACAACTTTTTCTCAACCTCTTGCCAATCTTTATATACAATTTTTGTATCAGTGTCCAAAAGTGTTCCGTCTTTTTGTAAATCTAAAAAGTGTACTTGTGAAGTGTCTTTTTCCTCAATCTTTGCTTTTAGTCTTTCTATTTGTTCTAAATATCCGTAAAACATACTTGCTCCTTTCTGTGTATATACACATATAGTTATAATAGTTTATATATATTTTAGTAGTCTGCTGTCCGTATTGCCTGCATACCGCAAACCATTGTAAATACTAGCTTTCTTTCGTGTTTGTAGTTGTGCTTAAAATACAAAAATGTATTTCTGACCTATCAATATTCATCATCACAACAGCTGTTATTTCTTCTTTTCCCTAAGTCATGCTCCTTTATAAAATCATCAATACTTCCGTATTCTCTATACAACGTGCTTTGCCATGCAATGTATTCCCTGCTCAGATTGTGTCCTGCCTTGCTTCTCACAACGTCACGTTGCATCTTTGGGAATGGTTTGCCGTATTTACGCTTGTATAAACGACTTTCATTCTTATAAAGTCTGCTAGCAACTTTGTGTGCTTCACTTCCTGCAAGGTTTAAGTGGATATGAGGTGGTCTTTTATAAGCATTTGCATCATTAAATATTTTCTTTGCTCGTCCACCTTTTGCTCCTTGTTCAAAGCGGTGCGGTGTCCATTTTGCGTGATTGCTATATCCCAATACCGCAACTGTTCCAATATGAATATTCCGACTTAAAAAGTTTGCTAATCGTGTAAAGCATTTTCGTGCGTCTTTCTCGTTAGGAAAGCGGGGCAGTCTTATTTCATAAACAGTACAATTTAGCTGTGGGTCTGCATTTTTCCTTTCGTGCTGTGGCTTTGTAATATAAGTGCCATTGCTTTCCCTCGGCTTGTTGTAATACTTTTCCAAATCATCAATGCTAATTCGCATAAAAATCAGCCATCCATTCGTCAATAATTCCCTGCATTTCTTTTGCTTCATCCTCTGCAAAGTTATACATTCGTACAGTTGGTTGCTTGCTATCATAAACAAGTACAACTACCTTTTCGCCTTTTGCCACTGCATCAAGGCTGGTTGCCCAGCTTGCGTTGTATCCTGCAATTATCATGTAACTACCTCCTAAACATTTCTCACAACTTCAATATTGTGCCGCTTGCAATATGCTATCCATTCATCACGATTAAGATATTTTTGCTTTGCATCAAATACATGAAACATCTGCGGAAAATCTGCATCCTTACAATGCAACCTTGCCCATGCAAGACTATAACGTGTCATTTCAATAGCTTGTTTTAGTGTAAGTATTTTACAATCTGCCATCTGTATATCTCCTTTCTACACAAAAAAATGACTCTCAAAAGAAAATCATTTTTTATTGTTACACATAAAAAATATGATTTTTTTTTGAAAGTCATATCGACTTCTTTATTATTATTATATTTAATTACATTAAAAATTATACACAATATTTTGTATTTTGTAAAGTTTTTGTTTTGATACAGCCACAATATATTGTGCTTTTGATTTATGCGTATGAAAATGTATACACTATAGTGATCGTAGGTGAAGTCCGGGATTCGGCAGCGATCGATATGCTGACAGCAATGAATACCGGGCATGATGGAAGTCTTTCGACCGGCCATGCAAACTCAGCATATGACATGATCACAAGGCTGGAATCTATGGTGCTGATGGGAATAGAACTTCCGATGGAAGCTGTTAGGCGGCAGATCGCTTCGGCTGTGGATATTATCATTCATCTGGGAAGACTCCGGGATGGATCCAGAAAGGTAACAGAGATCTGTGAAGTAACAGGAATAGAGAATGGACAGGTTCAGTTGACGTCACTTTATGAATTTGAAGAACAGGCAGAGAAAGGCAGGAAAACCGTTCAGGGATATTTGAAAAAGAAGGCAGCTTTGCAGAACAAGGAGAAATTGAAACGGGCAGGGCTGGAATAGGAAAGGAGGGGCCAGGATGTGAAAACAGATTATACACGATACCGGTTATCTTTGATGGAAAACATTGTTTTTGGAATGGGATATCTGGTTGCGGCAGCAGTGGTATGCATTATATTTTATGATTCATTTCTTCCGCTGATTCTGATGCTGCCCACGGGTGTATATGTGCGAAGGCTGTTTGAAGAATACAAAAGGAAGAGGAGGCAGCAGGAATTATATCTTCAGTTTAAGGATATGGTGCAGGCACTTGCCGCCAGTCTCAGCGTCGGATATTCATTTGAGAATGCTTTTATAGCAGCACATGAGGAGCTGACACGGACATACGGAAAAGATGCGCTGATCGTCCGGGAGCTTGTATTGATCATGCATGAGATCCGCTTACATAAGAACATAGAAGATGTTCTTGCGGATTTTGGAGAACGCTCCGGTATCCGCGAGATCCATAATTTTTCCCAACTGGTTGCTGTGGCAAAAAGGACAGGCGGCAATATGGTACAGATCATGAAAACGACTGCGGCTGGAATTGCCCGAAAGGTAGAAGTGGAAATGGAGATTGCGACTATGATCGCAGCAAAACGGTATGAACAGAGGATCATGCTGGTCATTCCTTTTCTGATCATTGGATATCTTCGTATGGTGAACCAGAGTTATATCTGTATTTTATATGAAGGAGTGGCAGGTCGGATCGTGATGACATTATGTCTGCTGGCAGGAATCATTTCATATTTCTGGAGCAGAAAACTGATCAATATTGGAGTGTGATGGATGATGAGAGAATTAAAAAGACCGGTTGGCAGCTTTCTGTACCGGAAGATACATAGGTTTTTGAATATGAGAACGATCCGGGAACGGATGCGAAAGATCCATGTTGTACCGGAGGATGAACTGACTCGGTTATGTGAGGAATATTGTATCCGAATCCTGTCGAACAGTCTGCTGGTATTTTTTGGAACATTGGTCTTATCCGTTGGTCTGGCAGTATATATGAACCGGACAAAGACTTCGATTGTATTGAACAGGGAATCCTACGGTGGAGATGAAACAGTCACGCAGTTGGAAACAGAGATCAATGGTGAAAAGCAGATGATATCTGTGGATGTGCTTCCGTTGACCTATGATGCAGAGAGCATTGAAGAGGCTTTTGATAAAGGATTTGCTTACATTGATTCCGTATATTTGGGAACAAACGAGAATGCAGATCATATTACGGAGGATCTGGAGCTGATCGATTCTGTTGATGAACTGGGACTCCGGGTTTCATGGGAGATTGAAGATGAAAGCGATATTGTTGATTACCGAGGCGAGATCATTGATCATCGGCTGGATGAACCGGTTCTTGTAAATCTGGTGGCAACTCTGTCTTATGAAGATTTTTCGGCATCCAGAAACTATCCTGTAAAGGTTGCAGGCAGGGAAAAGAATGAGACGGAAAAGGCAATAGAGACGATTCAGGAGGCGTTAGATATGCTACAGCGTAAGTCAGATACTTCATCATTGGTTCTTCCGGAGACAGTTGCGGGATATCATCTGCAGCATACCGGTACGATGCGGCTTCCGGTACTGGTATTTGTTCTTGGAGGGATATTCAGTATTTTGCTCGTCTATAAAGAATATTCGGATATACGGACGAAGGAGAAAAAGAGAAATGAGGAGTTGCTTATGGCGTACCCATCTTTTGTGGATCTGATGAGCCTTTATATGGGAGCCGGATTAACGGTGAAGGGGTCTCTGAGTAGAGCTGTGGTGCAAAGTGACAGCCCGGTTCTGGCAGAGGAGCTGAATTATACATTGAATGAGATACAGTCGGGAATTCCGGAAACAGAAGGCTATTACCGGCTGAGCAACCGGCTGGGCCTTCCGGTTTATCAGAAGATATTTACTCTTTTGTCACAGAATATCAAAAAAGGGACAAGGGATATCCTGAATCTGCTGGCAGAAGAGGAGGCTGCTGCATTGCAGTTAAAAAAGGAGCTGGCAAAACGAAAAGGAGAAGAGGCGGGAACAAAGCTTTTATTTCCGATGATTCTTCAGTTAGGAATTGTAATGATCATAGTGATAGCCCCGGCATTGCTGGGATTTTAAAAGAACAAAAAGAAGGAGGAAACGGCAGTGGAATAGTCATTGCTGACAATAAAGAGTATGAGAAATGTGAAGAATTTTTTATTAGATGAAAGTGGAATGGGAGTTGTAGAGATCCTTTTGATCACAGTTGTATTGATCGCCATGGTACTTATCTTTCAGGAGAAGATTACAAGTCTTGTGAACAAGATCTGGACCTCGATCGGTAAGAGTGCGAAGAAGATTTATTAGTAAGGAGACTCTGCAGATTTGAAAAATAACGGACAGATTACAGTATTTTTAAGTCTGGTGCTGGTCAGCCTGCTGGGATTATTTCTGGCAGCAGTTGAGATTACAGGAATCTACATGAACAGGGCACGGGTGGCAGAAGCTGCCCGTGGTGCATCCCTCCATATACAGGCAGAGTACCAGTCCCGGATATTTGATCGGTATCACTTGTTATTACTGGATAAAAGCTATATGGGTTATGGTGAAGGAATGCTGGAGGAACGGGTATCTGATTATATGGACTATACACTCTCCGGCTATGGATTTGCTGTAGAGGATGCCTGCCTGACAGATGTGAGAACGGTGGTTGCTGATGATTGCTATGACTTAAAAAAACAGATAGAGGAATATATGACGCTGTATTTGGAAACAAAGGCACTGGAAACGATAAGTGAAGATCTGGCATATGACAATGCGGATGCTGAAGAGGTAGCAGAGGAGATACGGAATGGAAAGAGCGAGGAAACAGAACAGGAAGGTAACTGGCAGGGAGAGGATCCCAGAAAACTGTTGGAACAGGAGCTTGGGATCGGATTGCTACAGCTCGTTCTTCCATCCGGAAAATCTGTATCACAAACGAAAGTATCCATGCAGGATGTACCATCGACTGCATGTGGAAAGGAAAATGTTCAGGAGAGCATGGACACTTCTTTTTCGGATATTGACCGGTTGGAAGCAGAGCTTGGAAAGGTTCGTGGGACAGGAAAATCGGAATTAGGCACGGATATCAATGGGATTCTTTACGCGATGGAGTGCTTTAAAAATGTTACGGACGCGGAGCTGGATAACTGCGTATTCCAGTGTGAAGTGGAATATCTGATCGCAGGGAAGGACAATGACTATGATAATCTGACCTGTGTTGTAAACCAGATCATACTTCACAGACTTCCGGTTAATATGGCGGTACTGTTATCGGATGCAGAGAAAATGGCGGAAATAAGCAGTATGGCAGCGACACTTGCACTTGTACCGGGCATTACATATGGAGCAGCAAAATATCTGCTTGCAGCCTGTTTTTCCTATGGAGAAACGATACTTGAGATACGGACATTGTTGGCGGGAGGAAAGATTCCCCTGATCAAGAAGGCAGCAGACTGGAAGCTGGATCTTGCGCATATAGGGAATCTCACCAGTGTAGAGCCGGCATCCGGTCAGACAGAAAAAGGACTGGATTATGAAGCGTTTCTGATGCTGTTATTAGCAGAGAAGAATAACAGAATGTACTATCGGATGTGTGATCTGATCCAATTAAATACTGCACTTGTCCAGGATGGATTTCTTATTACAAACTGTGTGGATGCATTTACGATCGATATTGATATTACAAAAGGGAAACGGTCGTATGCAACTTCGGTCAGTGCAGTTTATTAAATATAAAACATAGAAATATCAGATGGAAAGGATGGTGTTATATGCTCTCTTATTATATATTTTGGCTGCAGTCTATTATCCATGCGGTGGCATATTCCATTTCCAAAAATAATAAAATCAAAAGAATTTCTCCGTCTCTCCAAGACCTGAACAGAAAACATTTGAGCAGACAGTATGGTAAGAGAGTGTATAAGACCATTCCTTTCTTTCAGAGGATATTTTGTATATGGAACAGGCAGGAGGGTAGTGCCACGGTGGAGGCAGCCCTGATCCTGCCGCTTTTTATCATGGCAGCAGTTGTGTTTTTCTGGATGGGAAATCTGTTGCAGACACGGTTGATCGTCTATGATGCCATGCAGGACACTGCGCAGTGCCTGGCGGAATATCAATATGCGTATTCATATGTACAGGATGAAAAAACAGTGGATTTACCGGGGAACGGTGTCAATGTTCTGACAGCAAAAGAAAGACTGCAGCATTATCTGGATATATCCCCGGTGGATGCTTCCTGTATTGTGGGTGGAACCGGAGGGATTCTGGTTACAAGATCAGCTTACAGTGAAGCAGATGGCTGCATTGATCTTAAGCTGCGATATAAACTGCAGATCAATGTCCCATTTTTTGGAGAACTGACTTGGAAGGTTCAGGAACAGATCCGGCAGCGTGCATTTATCGGTATGCAATTAGAAAATAATGAGACAGAAGAAAATAGATACGTTTATATCACGGAGACCGGAGAGGTCTATCATACCAGCAGAACCTGTTATCATATAAAACTTACGATCCGGCAGATTCCGGATGGAGAGCTTTCTGATAGGTATCAGAATCTGTCTCCTTGTGAGCGGTGTGCGGAGGGCAGGACGACGGATGGAACGGTATATATAACGGAGACGGGAGACCGATACCATCTCTCTGTTTCCTGTTCTGGATTAAAACGAACGGTTATGCGTGTCAAACAAAAGAATGTTGGAAACATACCACCATGCAGCAACTGTGGTAACGGATGAAATTCTTGTAAGGGTGCAGGAACAGGAAAGGTGAAAGATATGAATTCTGGGAAAAAGGATGATCGTGGAACGCTCGTGATCGAAATGTGCATTATTATGCCAATCGTGATCACTGTTATATTTGTTGTTATCAATATGATGATTGTGCAGTTGAATAACGGAATTGCAACCGGCGAGGCATATCATGTGGTCTGTAATCGGGAACGATATATGTCTGGAAGTGGAAACAGCGCAGAGGATACATTGAATCAGGCGTTAGATCAGATGGTCAGGCCATCCATGCAGCATCTGGATGAACTGGAAACAAGCGTGCGCTTTCGTCCTTCTGGAAATGCGTTACTTTCCGGTATAACAGGAACCATAGATGCAGTTATCAAATATGAAGAGCTGCACCCGGGAATTGGACTGCTGACAGATAAAAAGGCAACACAGAGAAAAGTAAAGATTGAGAAAGAAATCCGGGATATCAGCAATAATCTCAGGAGGTGGCAGTTGTATGGAAAAACATTATGACACTGATGGGATAAATGTATATCTGATGCTTACCGACACCGATTATCAGGTCTCCTATGAAACCAAAATGCTTCAGAACAACTTCATCCCATATGTTCTTCCATTTAACGTGATGTTCATAGATGGAGATGCGATTCCTTGTTATGAGGTTAACGGACTGACAGAATTTGCAGTAATAGAGCAGACGATCACGATAACTCCGGTGCTTATATTACAACTGTTTCAGGAACTGGTTATGGTATTTCACCAGCTTGGCAGATATTTGCTGTCCGTTAATAATCTGATCCTGGTGGAAGATTGTATCTTTTATGATATAGCGCAGAAATGCTTTGGTTTTATCTATCTTCCGGGATATCAGAGTGGGGTCCGGGAGCAGATGCGGAGGCTGTTAGATCAGATGATATGCAGGATGGATCATGCAGACCGGGCGGGCAGTGACCGGGTATATGATCTGTATCAGAAGATCATGGATGCAAATTATGATCTTGAAAAGCTGGTAGATTTTTTTACAGAATTCCGCACGGAAGAAAGCGGCGATACAGATGGTACGGGAAATACAGATATATATAGAACGGAAGAAACGGGCAAAACTGAGGAAGAGGAAGAGGCAGCAGGACTGGCTGCATTTTTGAGAAAAGAACCAAACCGGAATAAATGGAAGAAATCGAACCGGAACAGGACGATAGTACAGAGTGACATTGACGATGATAAGACATCGGTTCGGACGATCGTGTATAAGACGGTCGTTATTGCCTGTATGCTTGCAACGGCGTTGTTTGGGATCAGCTATGGATGGATGCAGTACCGGGCAAATGGACGGATCCAACATATGAAACCTTTATTCGGTGTATGCATCTTACTGGCAGTGGAATTATTTGTCTGGATGGAGCTGTTCTTAACAGATCAGACTGAAAAAGAAGAGGAGGTTGTTGAACCTTGTATACAGGAACAGGATATAACTATATTTCCGGCAGCAGCGGATGGAAATGGACAACCCACAGCCGGTGATACACAACAGGAGACAACCATACTTCCGGCAACCGATCCGGTATGCATGTTAGTTCCGGTTGGAGGGCAAGCGGAAGCTACATCGAATCCGGTGATCTGTCTGGATACACTTCCAAGATTGATTGGACGTGGGGATATGGCAGATTTTTGTATTTCCGATAAGTCTGTGAGTCGGGTTCATAGCAGGATCCGATATGTCGATCATAAATATGTACTGGAGGATATGGGTTCGACAAATGGGACATATGTAAATGGTTATCCACTGCGAGTGGACTATCCGGCAGTGGTATTGCCCGGAGATATTATTTCATTTGGGAATATAGAATATGAGCTGCGGGCTCAAATATAGGAAGGAGGAAACAGCTTTTTCTGGGAAGCTGACAGAAATATATGAAACAATACGGAAATAAAATTTTACTGATCGTACTGGTGGGAATTCTTCTGCTGATAAATCTGCCATTCCATGCGATCCTTCAGACAGCATCCATGGGAGGAGATGCGGAGCAGGCGGTAACGCAGTTGTTTGAAAAGAATGCGACAGCAACGGATACGGATGCAGACAGGGCAACTCCGGAGGATGCAGACAGAGCAACTGTGGAAGATGCAGATGGGGTGGCTGCGAAAGCTGTAGATGGGGTGGCTGCAGAAGATACCGACAGAGCAACCTCGGAAGATGCAGATGCGATGACCACGCAGGATATAGCATTATCATATGAAGATCAGGCAAAACAGATCGCTACGATCTCAGATGCTATATCGAGAGATGTATATACTCCGGATATGAAAGTAGAAATAAAGAAAGAGAAAAAGTCGTATATATTTAATATAGATGCATTGGCGACGGTAATGTCCTTTCCGATGTTATATTCAGAATTTGTCGTTGGATACAGACTGGGAAGAACAAAAGCGGGAGATACCTGCAGAGATTTCCGGATCTTCAGGTATCATAGTATTACGGATTGTGAGAAGCTGTTTTCCGTATATTGTGGAGACAAGGAGCTGGATGTTCCGTGGTATGGAGAATATGTTTCGGATGGAAAGCATTTGCAGGGAACAGCAGCAACTGTATACAGTGATGATACGACAGATGGTTATATACATGCAGGCAGCGGACTGTTAACAGCCGATATCCGGAAAGCATTGTATCAGGGATATAAGAACAGGCAGTCTCAAAGCGCATTACAGGATAATCTGAATGCTATCCGGCATCATGGAAAAAGCATGAGCGGAGAAGTTCCATATACGAGAGCACAGGCAGAGATCCGGATCGGAACAGAAACTCCAAAGACAGAGCAGATTGATATATCACCGGGGCAGCCGGAGACGCGATGGAAATACCGGTATACCATACACATGGAAGAAGAGAGTTTGTTAAGCACTGTGTCTCCGGATGGAGTATATGCAAAAAGAACGAAGATGCGTACGGTCACAGGAGGTCAGAATGCGTTTCGTATCATAGTGCCGGATACAGATATTAAACTGTGGGTATGTACGGACTGGAAAGGTTCGATTGCAGATACGGACTGGAAAGCATACCGGTCAGGAGAAGAAGCTGTATTAAAGGCAGGAAGCAGATATTTCTTTACTGCCGGTACGGATAAGAAGGGTGTGAGCAGACTGTCAAAGACCTTTGCCGAACGGGATGGGTTTACAGCTTATGCTGTCTGCCCGGACAACAAAGAGATTCAGACCTGCTTTGCAGGTGTGCTTTATGAATATGCAATGGAGATGGTGATTAACTGGGGAAGTGAATTAAAAACCGGAAAACTGCATCTGACAAAGCTTGGTGATGGTTCCTTGAATAATCTGAAAGGAATAAAATTTTACCTTTATAAACTGGACGAGCCATTTGCAGATCTGTCAGAGGGGAAAGCGGTAAAGATCGGAACATATACGGTTAATTCCAAAGGAAAAGGTGTGCCAACTTATATTACGGAAAAAGGCAGATTTTATGGAGCAAAAAGTAATTATGCCGGAGAGGATATAGATGGATCCACATGCCGGAATATCTACAATCTGCCACCGGGCTATTATATGCTGCATGAGGATGCTGAACTGGCACTGGCAAGAGGATATCTGCCCGCGATAGACCATTATTATGAAATTACAGATAACCAGCTGGAATATGAGTTTGTCATTCAGAATGTCCGGGGCGGGCTCAGTCTTCAAAAAACCAGTGACTCTCCGGAACTTACAGGAGCAGATGGCAAAACGGATGCATATAGTCTGCAGGGAGCCAGATATAATGTGTATAAGGTTGGGAAAAAGAATGATACATCAACCGATGCTTATGTCTGCACCTTTACAACCGATGCATCCGGAAAAGGAATTGTTACAAAATATAATTCGGATGCAGGATATTATCCGGTATATGGTTCTGATAACCGGATATATGAAGTGCGCGGAGTTCCGGTTGGTTGCTGGTATTACATTGCGGAAACAGGGAAAAAGAAAGGGTGGAATGGAAATGAATATTCCTATGCCGGAGGTTATATTGTAAATAAAGAGGATAAAAAAGCGGCTTCCTACTATCAGAAGTGGATCTATCTGGATAAGGAGGATGGTGGAATCGGAGTTTCAGAAAATTTGGAGAAATATCCCAAGCAGCAGATCGATGTACTGGAATCGCCGATTACGATCGGAATTCAGCTTCATAAAAGCAGTGCGATGAAAGAAATTTCCGATATGGGTGGATATACATTTGCCGATATTCAGTATCAGGTATACATGGCGGACAAGAATGGAAGGCCGGGAACCGGAAATCTCTATGTAGGTACATTTACAGTGCAAAAGGATGGAACGGGAATTGTTACAGATATAAACACGAAATTTATTCCGACCGGAGGAAATAAAACGATCGTTTCGCTTAAGAAAAAAGGGACAGATACGATCTCCGGACTACCATGTGGAAGCTATTATGCAAAGGAAACAAAAACAAACCGCTATTACAGGCTGAATACAGATCCGGTAAAAAAAGAATGTCTGTCCAGTGGCGGAAGAGAAACAGGAAAAAAAGAGATCGAGCATGTGATCGAAGTTACAGATCAGCCAAATACCGGAGAACTGTATCTGGAAAAGAAGAGCGCCGGTGAAGAATGGACGGATGAAAATACAGCATATTCGTTATTACATGCAGAATATAGTGTTTATATGGTGTCAGGAAAGAATGCTCCATATAAAGAAGAAAATCAGGTTGGCATATTTACGACAGAAAAAATGAATGCGGCAAATACCGTGATCGGAATACCGGAGATTAGGAATTCCTGCGGAACCGGAAATGCATTCCGAATGATATCAGGAGAGGTCGTTTCCATTCAGGCAGATAAGAGTAAGCATTGTTTTACCGGATTGCCATTTGGCTGGTATGCAGTAAAGGAAAAGCGTGCTCCAAAAAATTACAAACTGGATGCGGATGTGCATTATATTTGTATATCCCCGGATACGGTGGAAAACAAGATTAATGCAACCATGCAGCTTGCAGAGAAAGAAATGGTATATCAGGGAAAACTGTCACTAACAAAATATGACAGAGAGAATGGAACCGGAACTGTAAAATATGGAGCATCTCTTGCGGATGCAGTCTTTCAGGTGCGGTATTATAAGGGACTCCTGCAAAAAACAGAATTGGCAGCATCTGCTGCATACCGAACCTGGTATATTAAGACAGTATATAACGAGCAGACCGGAAGTTATGAGGCAAAGCTGGATGCAGCTTATCTTACCGGACAGAGTGATCCTCTATTTACGGATAAAAAGACAGGTGCAGTAATTCTTCCGGCTGGAACCGTGGTCATAACAGAATACCAGCCACCAAAGGGGTATATGCTGCCGGGACATGGACAGGGGTATATCGAAGTAACCGGACTGACAGGAGAGAAACAGCAAATTACCGGAAATGAAATTGTACTTCATCTGGATGCAGGAAATCCGAATAAAGAGCTGCAGACTTTTTCTGTGGAGAGTGGGAATGTCATAGAAGCGGAACTGATAAAGGTGTACGAGCAGGCAGAACGGGTGGATATTGCATTTGACAAGATCAATGCAGGAACCAGAGAATCCATGCAGGGAATCGTATTTCGTATTTCGTTGCTGGATGAAGCAGGAAATCCTGTTGAGAGCCATATTGCGGTAACCGGAGCAAATGGACGTTTTGATTCGGCCGGACGCAAGGAAAGTGGTAAATTCAATATCAATGATGTTATCTATGAATACAACCAGACGCAGGAAGAAAGTGCATGGAAGGAATATGATATGACAGCCGGGATCTGGTTTTGTGGAGATGAGAGTACACAGAGGGAAGTTTTCGATGAAGATATTATGGCAGACGGAGCTACAAAAAGCGAAGAAAACACATCCATAAGAGAAGCTTCAGAAACAGAAAAAGCGGATCTGGGAGCGTTGCTGCCGGGAACTTACATGATCGAGGAGCTGCCTTGTAAAGGTAACCGGGGATTTGTAATAATGCAGCGTCAGATCGTGGACATTGATAATGCAGAGACAATCCGGGAGCTTGGTACATATGAAAATCAGTCTTCGGAAGATACAACAGAACAGACGACAACCGAAACCACGACCGGGGACACAACGGAGACAACAACCGAAGCTACGACCGGGGACACAACGGAAACCACAACCGAGTCTACAACCGAACAGACGACGGAGATCACGACCGAATTGACAACAGAAACCACAACTGGGGAGACAACCGAGATTACGACCGAGGACACAACGGAAACCACAACCGAGTCTACAACCGAACTGACGACTGAACAGACGACGGAGATCACAACAGAAACTACAACAGAGCTGACGACCGAACCGGACACCGGGGACAGGAAGAAACCACCGGTCAGAACCGGTGACTCGTCAGGAGTGATCCTGTTTTCATATATCGGGTTTGGAGCAATGCTTGGCGCAGTAATTCTTGTGATCATAAAAAGACGGCAGGGAAAACATGGAAAAGATAGACCGGGAAACAGGGAACATTGACAGAATGAAAACGGTACTTTTAAAATTATATAATATGGCTCGTTCGTGAACTTCATGTTCATCTCCAATGCCGGATGCCTGAAACAGAGGCGTCCGGCATTTTTACTATATAGAAAAGGCTGCCCTGTAAAGTAAATAAGTGCGCTATTATGGATATATTATTTAAAAGAGGACAAAAACTAATAATTGCTATCAATCACCATTTCGGATATAATATCTTTAGTTGTATTTTGGAGGAAACCGTCATGTCTTATATGGCATTATATCGTAAATGGAGACCGGATACTTTTGAAGAAGTAAAAGGCCAGGATCATGTTGTAACAACACTAAAGAATCAGATTATAAATAACAGGATCGGACATGCATTTCTCTTCTGCGGAACAAGAGGAACCGGAAAGACATCGATAGCAAAGTTGTTTGCAAAAGCAGTAAACTGTGAGCATCCGGTAAACGGAAGCCCATGCAATGAATGTGCGGCATGTCGTGCGATCGCAGATGGATCATCTATGAATGTGATCGAGATTGATGCAGCATCAAACAATGGTGTGGATAATATCCGTCAGATCCGGGAGGAAGTACAGTATTCACCATCAGAAGGAAAATATAAGGTATACATTATAGATGAGGTTCATATGCTGACACAGGGAGCGTTTAATGCTCTGTTAAAGACATTGGAGGAACCACCGTCTTATGTCATTTTTATACTTGCAACAACAGAATCCCATAAGATTCCGATCACAATATCTTCCAGGTGTCAGAAATACGAGTTCCGGCGGATCTCGGTGGAAACAATCAGTGACCGTCTGATGGAGCTGCTTGGAAGAGAACAGATTGCGGCAGAGAAAAAAGCAATTGATTACGTTGCCAAGGCTGCAGATGGATCAATGCGTGATGCACTCAGTATTCTGGATCAGTGTATCGCATTCAACATTGGCAAGGAGCTTACTTATGAAAATGTACTGGATACGATCGGAGCAGTTGATATCGATGTATTTGCCAGATTGTTAGATTGTGTGATTCGGCTGGATGTTGTCGGTGCCATCGATCTGGTGGATGAGGTAGTATGGCAGGGACGGGAATTGTCCAGATTTGTATCAGAATTTACATGGTTCCTTCGAAATGTATTGTTGGTGAAGGTTTCACCGGAGGCTGATCAGAAGCTTGATATGTCGGCGGAGAATCTGGAACGGTTAAGACAGCTTGCTGCACAGCTCGAAACAGATGCACTTATCCGGTATATCAATATATTTTCGGATACCTCTGCAAATATCAAATATGCAGTACAGAAGCGTATTGTTTTAGAACTTGCAGTGATCAAATTATGCAAGCCTGAGATGGAAACCGATTACAGCGCGCTTCTTGACCGGGTCAGAGTTCTGGAACAGAAGTTAGAGAATGGAGCCGCCGGATCGGTGGTTAGCGGGAATAATAACGGTGAAGGAAGCTCGGCATCGGCAGGCGTTACAGCATTGGCAGGCGAGGCAGTGCAGGGAGCCGGAGCAGTATCACAGGAACTGCTGGATCAGATCTGTGCAAGACTGAAGCAGGAAGGAATGCAGATAGGAAATGCACCTGCGATGGGAGGTGCAGAGATAGAAGCGGCATCGAAGAAGCTGTCCGAGCAACTGAAAAAAGAACTTCCGGAAGCAAATTACAATGAATTAAAAGAATTCGTAGAACAATGGGATATCATTATGGAAGGATATCAGAATATTACGAAGAAGTTTCTGGAAAAAGCAAGGATCAATATGAACGAAGCCAGAGATGGTCTGTATCTGGCATATGTCCAGAATGAAGAGAACAAGCAGGCAATCGCTTATTTTGAAGGAAAAGAGCGGATGGCGGCATTGCGAGAGCACATCGAACAGGTGACCGGCAGACAGGTGAAGATCGAACTGAAGGTCGTGTCGAAGAATAGTGAAGCGGCACAGGAGATCGAGGCGAATGACTTGTCGAAGATTAATTTTGCTATTCAGTATGAATAAAAATATAAAAAAGAGCTAAGAATCAAGGAGGATATATAAGATGGCTAAAAGAGGCGGCTATAACATGGGTATGATGCCTGGCAATATGAACAACTTAATGAAGCAGGCACAGAGAATGCAGAAGCAGATGGAGACAACAACCAAGGAGCTGGAGGATAAGATCTATGAATCTTCCGTTGGTGGCGGCGTTGTAACAGCAAAGGTTTCCGGTAAGAAAGAACTGATGGAGATCAAGCTGGATCCGGAGGTTGTTGATCCGGATGATATCGAGACATTAGAGGATCTGATCATTTCTGCAGTAAATGAAGCATTCCGTATGCAGGATGAAGATTATCAGGAGAATATGAATAAGATCTCCGGCGGTATGGGTCTTGGAGGCTTACCGTTCTAATGGATATATATGGTGGAGAAGTAAACCGTCTGATCGAAGAGCTTGGCAGACTTCCCGGTATCGGAGCAAAGACAGCACAAAGGCTGGCATTTTATATCATCAGTATGCCGGAAGAACGAGCACAGGCACTTGCCGATTCAATCGTAAATGCAAAGAAGAAGATTCGATACTGCAATAACTGTTATACGATCACAGACAGTGATCTTTGTCCGATCTGCAGATCTGCAAATCGGAATCATAAGGTGATCATGGTGGTAGAAACACCGAGAGATCTTGCAGCATATGAGCGGACGAATCAGTACGATGGTGTATATCATGTTCTTCATGGAGTGATCAATCCGGCACTCGGAATCGGACCTGCGGATATCAAGATCGCAGAACTGATGAAGCGGTTGCAGGGGGATGTGGATGAGCTGATTATTGCAACAGGCTCCGGTCCGGAGGGAGAAGCAACGGCGATGTATATATCAAAGCTGGTCAAACCGGCAGGGATCAAGGTCAGTAGGATCGCAAGCGGTGTACCGGTTGGCGGAGATCTGGAATGTATTGATGAAGTGACACTGCTCCGGGCATTGGAAGGACGCGTATATTTATAGGGACAATTAAATAGCATTTTACATAAAAAAGAAGAAAGAGGTGTTTAGGGATGTTGCGAGTTGGATTACTTACCAGTGGTGGCGATTGTCAGGCACTGAATGCAACCATGCGTGGTGTAGCAAAAGGATTGTACGAGTTATTTGATGAAGTAGAGATCTATGGTTTCCTGAATGGATATAAGGGCTTGATGAGAGCACAGTATATCAAGATGATGCCGGATGACTTCTCAGGCATTATGACAAAGGGTGGAACGATTCTTGGAAGTTCCAGACAGCCATTTAAGCTTATGGGTGAGCCTACAGAGGATGGTCTTGATAAGGTGAAATCCATGAAGGACACATATAAAAAACTCAAACTGGACTGTTTATGTGTATTAGGAGGAAATGGTTCCCAGAAGACAGCAAATCTGTTAAGTGAAGAGGGCTTAAATGTAATTGGTCTTCCAAAGACGATCGATAATGACCTCTGGGGAACCGATATGACATTTGGTTTCCAGAGTGCGGTAGATGTGGCAACACAGACGATTGACTGTATCCATACAACAGCAGCATCCCATAACCGTATCTTTATCGTAGAGATTATGGGTCATAAGGTTGGCTGGATCACATTACATGCCGGTATTGCAGGTGGAGCAGATGTTATCCTGATCCCTGAGATTCCGTATGATATCAAGAAGGTATACGAGGCAATCGACAAGAGAACAAAGAATAATAAAGGATTTACGATTGTTGCAGTAGCAGAAGGAGCAATCTCCAAAGAGGTTGCAGAGCTTCCAAAGAAGAAGAGAAAAGAAGCAATTGCAAATTCTCCGTATCCATCTGTTGCATATGAGATGGCGGACAAGCTCAAGGAGTTCACAACACAGGATATCCGCATTGCGATTCCTGGTCATACACAGCGAGGCGGAAGCCCATGTCCATATGACAGAGTGATTTCATCCAGATTCGGGGCAAAGGCAGCCGAGCTGATCAAAGCAAAGGATTTTGGAAAACTCGTTGTATTCAAGGACAATAAAGTAACTGCGATTCCGTTATCAGAGTCAGCAGGAAAACTCAAATATGTATCTCCGGACGATGATACCGTTCTTGCAGCAAAGACATTAGGTATCTCATTTGGTGATTAATTTCAGTTCAAATAAGAAATGGCAGTAACATAATCTCTCTGTCTGCATATATACTATATAGGAATAAGAATGCAGGCAGGGAGATTTATATGCAGAATGAATTTAAATACATTCCATATGACAGAAAGGATACGAATATCCGTGGATTGATAAAAAATGGAAATGTATATAATCTGACACGGAGCATGTCGGGGCTTTTGCTGCCGGATGATCCAAATGAGGAACAGTCAAGAGCAGAAAAGGACTGGGCCTATCTGAAGGAAATGTATCCGGAACGGGTACGGCGTATCAGTGCAATGGTGGAAGAAGAATGTGATAAATTAGAATATGCAGGAAGCCCGATGTTTGCGGAATATCCAGATCCGGAGGTGATCCGTAAGATCGCACGGGATGTCTATGCAGAGCTTCCGGATCCATATGTAGATATTCATCTGGATATGGAGGCTGCGCCATCTGAACCACCGTATGTTCCAAAAGGAAAAGGCTGTGGTAACTGCATGATGCGGAATCTGATAGAAACATTGATCTGTAATGAATTTTACTGTAGACGGGAACGCTACAGAAGATGTAGGAGACGATTTTACCTGTGAAGAAAATAGGAACACTTGTTATAAGAATAATAGTAATGGCAGTTTTCTTTGTGATTACTATTTTTTTAGTTGATAAATTTCAGAATAGACAGTATAAGAATCTGGCAATGGAGATGGAAAATGCCACCTTGCCTTTAGTATATGTAGACTATGAGGGCAGATATATCAACTGCCTTCATGGCTATACAACCGTAGTCGATACAACGATGCTTCGTGACTGTATTACTCCGGTGACAGATGACAAAAAAGTAACGTTTGCAGTAGATGACAAAAATGGTTATGCAAAGACCTACAGCTATGAGCTGCGGTCGATCTCAAGCGATTCTCTGATCGAGAACGGAGATCTGACATCCGATACAGAGGAGAATGGATACCGGATATTTGATATTGATATCCGTATGGATATCAAGCCGGATACGGAATACATGCTGATATTCAAATTAGATGGAGCGGATGGACAGACCGTACGCTACTATACCCGTATCGTTGTAAATGACAATTATCATGCGTCCGAGCTTCTGGACTTTGTGGAACAGTTTAATGCTTCGACATTTGACTACGAGGCAAATGAAGAAGGATCCTTTATCTATCCATACATGCAGGCATACAAAGGACAGGATGATGACAGCCTTTCTATGGGACATCTGAATCTGACAAGCAGCTACAAAGAGCTTGTCTGGAGTGGAGTGAATCCGGTTCGGATAACTTCGATCATTCCACAGATCAAGGAAATTGATGTCAATTATGCAGTAATTGAACTGGATTATGTGACCATGGCAGAAAACACCGATGGCGAGTCAGATTATTATTCGGTCAGGGAATATTATCGTGTCAGCTATAAAGAGCCAGAGACAGAAGACGATACAGAAACAGCCACCGGAGCAGAGGATGCTGAAGCATCAGAGGATACCGGGGAAGCAGATAACGCAGGCACAATATCCGTTATGAACTTTGATCGTTATATCGACGAGTATTTCAACCGGACAGGTGTCGATAATAAAAATAATGTGTATGAGATCGGGGTTGTTCTTGACGAAAAGCTGGATTATCGTTACAGCTCAGATAATAAGAAAATCGGTTTTGTCAGAAACGGACAGCTCTGGCTGTATAATTATTCAGAAAATCAGATCTCCATGGTATTTGGATTCTGGATGGATGATGTGGAAAATGTCAGAAACACATACAACAATTATGGTATCAATATGATCTCCATGGACGATGATGGCAATATGATATTTGCAGTATATGGCTATATGAACCGTGGTGCTCATGAAGGAAAGCTGGGAATCAGTCTGTGTTCTTACGATGCAGCAGAGCAGGAGGTTACGGAGCTGGTATTTGCAGAATGTAATGAACCATATGCAGCCATGAAAGATGAAGTGTCCAGACTGACCTATTATGATGGAACAAACTTTTATTTTATGCTTGGCAACAAGGTGAACTGTATTAACGTGGAAGCAAAACAGTTATCCTATTATGTAGATCATGTATCGCTCGATCATGTATATGTATCCGATGATATGCAGGTAATGGCATATGATTCATCGGATCAGGCAGCCGATAATGCGACATTGACGCTGGTTAATTTTGCAACCGGACAGACCTATACGCTGGATGCGGGAGCAGGAAAGAGTCTGGTCTGCTATGGATTTAAGAACCGGGATCTGATATATGGGATCTGTAATACGGCTGACAGTGATATTTCTATAGATAAAGATTCCTTTGCAAAAAAGAATCTGAGTGAAAAGGTATACAGCCGGATCCCATCATACAAATTATTTATCGTGGATGAAAATGGAAACCAGATCAAAGAATATCAGAAGGACGACAATTATATCATAGATATCAGCGTAGAGGATGATCTGATCTATATGACCAAAGGATCCAAGAAAACAGACAGATTCCGGTTGGCAGAGGATGACTTTATCACCTATAAAGAAAGCGACGATGTAAAACGAGTTGATATCACGACAAAAACAACATCAGGAATTGCGAAGCTGTATTTTACAGTACCGTCAAACATATATCTGACCTATATTCCGTATCTGAATATCACAAAGAACACGGTGGGAGATCGTTCATCAGATATGCTGATCACGGTAGAAGATGAATATGCAGGCTATATGGTATATGATAATCTGGGACTGACCGGAATCTATGAAAAGGCAGGAGATGCAATCAACCGGGCAACGCAGATCGCAGGTATTGTTGTTTCCAAGGATGGAGAAATCGTATACAGGCAGTCGGAGATGCAGGCTTATAATACGATCGCATCGTCAATCTATCACCAAAGCTCCGGCAGTGTGGATGCATCCTTGTGGGATTGTGTATATATGACACTGATCTATGAGGGTGTGACTGATCTCACATATGAAGATATGAAAGCATCCGGTACAGATCCGGTACAGGTGCTGACAGAGCTTGGAAAATATCCGGGAGCAGATATTTCAGGAATCTCGCTGGATCTGGTATTTGGATATATCAGTAATGGTATTCCGGTTATCAGTCGTATCAATGATGGAAGATATGTAATGGTCGTAAGCTATAACAGTGAAGCGGTTCGTTATTATGATCCGGTACTGGATACAGAAGTCCGGGTATCAAGAAAAGAATATGAAGCTGCCATGAGTCAGGGAAATAATGAACTGTATTCCTATGTTCAGGAGTAGAAATAAAAAGATATACAGAAAAACAGATCCGTCGGAGGACATCATTGTTTTTCTGTATAAGACAAAAAGAAAAGCTGCCGATTCCGGCAGCTTTTCTATATTATGATAACAACGTTCTGTGTGGATTACTCCTCTGAAATTGTTCCAACAGGACATGAACCTGCACATGCACCACATGAAATACACTGTGAACCATCAATAACGAAAACACCACCGTTATCGCTAATAGCTCCAACAGGGCATGAACCTGCACATGAACCACAACCGATACATGAATCACCAATTACGAATGCCATATGATTGTCCTCCTTTTAGTAATAATAATCACATCTCGTTACCTATTTTAAATCAAAAAGTTTCTTATATCAAGTGAATTGAGATGATTTGTAAAAAATTAGTTCCTGCTAACTTGAGTCTGCCTATCTTTTTCCTATAAAGGGATAGACATTTAAAAATGTGTATACTATAATGGTGAAGATATTTTTAAAATCGAAAAATGTCATATCAGATTAAGAAAGATTATAGGAAACAGGAGGAAATATACACATGGCAAAGATCAGTAAAGATATGCTTATAAATGATATTTTAGCAGTAGATGCAGGAAATGCAGCAATTCTTATGGCAGCAGGTATGCATTGTATCGGATGTCTTGCAGCAGCAGGTGAAACTCTTGAGGAAGCAGCAGCCGTTCATGGTCTGGATCCGGTAGAGCTTGAACTTGAGATCAATGACTACCTTGCAAAGAAAGAAGAACAGGCACAGGCATAATTCATATAGAATATGTATCTGGCCAGACGAAAAATACGGCGGAATCCAATGAAAAAAAGGATCCGCCGTATTTGTTTTGTCAAATCAGTTTTCTTAAAAATTACAGAGCAGACAGAGTCTGAACTGCTTCCTCTTCAATGATCGTTTTAAAATGCTCTTTGAAATGATATGGCATGGCATCTGTTATTTTCTGTGCTGTGCCGTATTCTCCAAGAATGTAACATACCCGGTTGAATTCGGGAATAGTATTCTTATCATTTGTAAATAACAGATAAAAACGTTTATTAACCGGATTCTTATAGAGTGTGTTGCTGCTGAAGTAAAAACTTGCAACCTGTTTGGATGCGTTGATAACGGTATTTAACGAGTCGAATACAAGCAGTCTCGTTAAAGTCTGTGGAGCATCCTCTTCCTGTTGTGTCTGTTTTACAGGTGCTTTTGCGCTGGATGGAATATCGGTTGAAATCTCGATATTCTTACCTGCAAGACCTGTCAGATTATTTACAAAACCTTCCAGAGCATTAAAAATTGCCTCCGGAATCTGGGATTCATCGCCATTTATACCGATATCGATATGACCGGATATTACATTATCATCAGATGGGGGATAGTCCTCATCTTCGTATTCATCATCCATATCATCGTCATAATCGGTGTCGTCATCGTCATTATTTCTGGTAAATCTGGAAAAACGTGTATCCAATTCTTCCGGATCTTCTACCTTTGTGACAATTAAAATAAGACAATCTGATGAAATCGGTATAGCTTCGATCATCAGTGGTATATCATCAACCTCAAATCCGAGTTCGTTTGATGCCTGCTGCATCATCTCACGAAACAGTTCTTTTGCTTTTGGAGATCCATAAGCCAGCTCGGAAATCTTTAATTGTTTGTCTGCTAAATCTGCTTTATTCAAAGTACATCTGATCTGATTTTCACTTAAGCGTTCAATCTTCAATAGAATCACCCCATTTCTGATAGAATACCCATGAAGGGTAGAAAATAAGTCATACAATTGTGTATTAAAACGCACCTATAGTTTACCATATTTAACTGACAAGTAAATAGGATATAATGTGAAAAATTCAAAAATAATTTATAAAATCCTGTCGAATATGAATAAAAAATAATTCCACAGTATAAATTATGTATATATGGATCAGAATGTGAAAATGAGCAGAATAGGACAGAAAATATCAGAAAAGATTAATTTTTCATAAAGTGATTGGCAGGCGTACAAATATAATGTAATATAAGAGCAGACATCTTATGAACCCTTCATCGGTTCGCTGCAGACAGATTCCGGTCTGCATAATTCCGTTTCTGGCAGACAGATATTGCTTATTACATATAGATATGAAAAGAAACACGAAAACAATGGTGTATTTGTGCCATTGGTTTGTATATAAGATTAATATTGACACATCACAGCACGAATATGTAAAAAAGCAAATGGGAATAAAATGAAAAAATGTATCGATAAAAAAGAACCGTTACATTCATGCACAAAATAACAGTGGCAGGGGTTACAGCCCCCTGCCTATTCTGTGCCCGCCTGGATATGATTAACAAGCCCATCTGCGATCGCAGCGGCAACCTGTTTTTGATAGTCTGGAGTATTTAAACTGCTGCATTCATCCGGATTACTTAAAAAGCCACATTCAACGATAACAGCAGGACAGGGGCTTTTTTTCAGAATAAGATAGTCCAGATTACCTTTGACCGGACGCTCATTATCAGAATCGAGGATCGCATGGATCGAGGCCTGGATTGATTTTGCAAGCTGTTCACCGTCTGAAGAATTCGCATAGTAAAAAACCTGAGCTCCATGTACGGAAGAATCAGAAAAGCTGTTCTGATGGATACTGATAAAAAAGTCGGAGTTATGGGATGCCACAATCTCAATCCGATGATTCAGATCGGATGTCTTTAAGCTTTCGGCAGTTTCTGTATTCAGTGAGGAGTCATCCGTTCTGGTCATATAGACTTCAAAACCGAGAGAATCCAGAATCTCTTGCAGATAAGAAGCAATCTGAAGATTAATGTCCTTCTCCTTTGAATCGTTAATTCCTATTTTCCCAGGATCGTATCCGCCATGTCCGGCATCGAGTGTGATAATATAGCCGGAAAATGCAGTTTCTGTGGTGTCACTTTGTGTTTCGTCATTTGGATCAGACTCTGAATCTCTGACACCCGGCAGCGTGGCTTTATTATCCAGATCGGACTGAGGTGATTTTGACGATATTGGATACAATAGCAAAAATACAGAAAGAGAGCAGATAAATACAAGGAGTAGAAGAAGATAACGATTTAGTTTTGGAATAAGAGACCGGAGTTCAGGTTTCATAAAAGGATCACCTGTCAGAATTCTTCTTTCTATAAATATGCAGAAACATTCCGGTCAATGCCTGTGGATTTTGTTGACATTCCGCATACAAGGCTATAAGATAAACTATGTATGTTCTATATTGGATCTGCTCGGACGTGTCTTTAAATGTCCGATCAGGGGGAAATTCGGTGAGAATCCGGTGCAACCGCCATTACTGTGTTAAGATCATAAGATGGTCTTTCAGTCAGAATACCCGCAGATTTATTCTACATACAGCTTTTGGGCGAGGGAAAAGCAAGATTTAATTCCCAGCTTATAAAAAATATACAATAGAAGAAAGGAATCGAAACGAATGAAACGAATCAGGACACTGGTGCTTTCGTTTTTATTTGCGTGCGCAGTTTTATTCGTGCCATTTGCAGTAAATGCAGGTTATGGTATTCAGAATGTTGCGGCAGCGGAAGAAGATGAAAGTACGACCGATTATAGCACAAAATATGTTGTGCTGTCTCTTGAGGGCTTTACGATCGGACAGGGATTTTATATCACACCGACTCGTATGTCTTATGAAGAGATTGGAAATGTCTGGAAACAGGAAGGGATAGACATTGATCTGTCTAAATTGACCGTTTCACAGGCAACTTATGCATTTTTCAAGAAAGCAGGACTTCAGACAGAGCCTGCAGGATCAAGTGCCTATAATGACAGCAACTTTTATCTGGCAAATATCAAAGGCATTGATAAAGGAACTGTAAAAGTTCCAACAGCACTCTTGGATGCATATAAGACACGTAACAATGGAAATGATCTGGAACTGGAGGAGAAGACAGGTACAGACCTTGCAGAACATGATTACACATCATGGTCCGGCTGGATGATCACAGTTGATAATGTGCCTTGCAATACAAGCGCAGGCGCATATCTTGTAGATCAGGGAACCGGAGCAAATACCAATGTTCTCCGTTGGCAGTTTACACTTGCCGGTTATGGAGCAGATATTGGATGTGGATTTGAAGGCTATGAAGCATATTATGTAACCCAAGACAAGACAGAGTTATATACACTTTATGCAGAGAATGAAGAAGAGATCGCAAAGGATGCCTCATTAAATGCGGAACTTCAGGCAGTTATGGCAGATCTGGATGCATCAGCAGATGATGTGGCAGCTGCTGTAAAGAAGATCAAAGCATTAGGAGAAAAACAGGTATCGATCAAGATGAACAGCAGTGTTCCATATATGACACTTACAGATGCAGATGGAAATACAGTGGCGGCTGGAGATCCGGATAGTAATTATGTATACACAGTGAAGCTTGCAGAAGGTACTTATCGCTTATCAACATATAAAATGAGTGGTATTAATAAAGTTGATATGGGTTCAATTGATCTGATCGTAACCGATGAAGCAGAGCAGTCATATGCAGTATATAGTCTGTCAGGTATTGCATGTACAAATAAGGATGCCAGCAGTGGAAAATTTTGGCAAGAAGGAGAAGATTTTACTTTTAATGTAAAGGTAGTATCTCCAGATAATGTTGATCGTCATGCTACACTTGGTTTGATGCAGGCGGAAACAAGTCAGAAAGCAGCTCAGTATGCAGTGCCTTTTTATTATGCGGATATGGTATCTGTAACTGTAACACCTGAGGGAGACCATGCACAGAATTATATAGAAAAGACAGTTTCAAAAACACTTACAGCAAACAGTTCATATGGGTATTCGATCAGTGCACCGGAAGCCAGAAAAGTAAGTGTGACATTCCCGGAAGGAGCAGAGCTTAGACTGGGAACATTGTCTACATATTATATTTATAAAGATGAACCGGGAACAAAGATAGAAGCCAAAGAGCCGGGATATGAGACATATGAATTTACGGTCGGAGCTGGTATTACATATTACTATCGTGTGACAGGTGCCGGTGGTGTTACCTACTGGGATTGGTTCTCTACCAATAAAGATGCAGATTATATGGTTAGTAAGGCGGATATGTATATCGGGGATGACTCTTTTAATCCGGATACTATATATCATGATATGTCTCAGAATAAGTATGATGTAGCAGATATTTATCTTACATCAGATGAACATGGATACCTTTCTATGAAGAAGGGTGAGACATACAGTCTGGAATGTTTCCGTAATTGGCAGGCGATCGAAGGTACTTCGAATGCTAAGAGTGCAGAAGCGGATTATCATTACACGGTTATTGATGAGAATGGAAATCCATCAAATGATGTGATCACAGTTACACCGGGAGCACATTCAGAAATAGCGGAGATTCAGGCGAAATCCGAAGGAACAGCAATTCTGCTTGTGACCTACGATGCACAGATTAATATGCAGGGATATACGAAGTATACCAAGTTTAGTGCAATATGGCCTGAAAACACCGGTGTTGTAGTGGTTACTGTTGATAAGGATGGCACAGCTATTCAGACCAACATGACCATAAATGAAGGTAAAAATAAAAAAGAGGAAAAAGTAACTGGCGACAGACTGGATGCACAGTTGGATGTTCTTTATTATGAGGCAGGAACAGACGGAGCTGAGTATACATTTACACCGGAGAGTGGAGTATCCGTATCTGTCCTTCGTCCGGAGATCATAGACAATAAGCTGACATACGGCGGATTTTCTGCAAAGAACATCACAAGAAATTCAGATGGCAGTTATACAGTCGCAGGGCTTACAGAAGGACCAAATATTGTTAAAGTTACAAAGAATGGTGTCAGTACTTATCAGGTGATACGTGCAAAAGAAGTTGCAGTATCATACAAATATAAAGATGCAGATGGAAATGAAATAACCGCAGATGAATTGACAGCGGGTGATTCCATTGAGATCAGCTATGGAGAAAGAAGTGAAGACGGTAAGCGTTCTTATAATGGCTTATACAATCCTGCCAGTAAATTAGCAGGTGTGTATAATATGGATGCAGCAATCTGCTTTTTTGACACAACAGGAACAGAATATGTTGGAAAACTAAACCAGTATATGTTTGCATCAACACCGGCTTCACAGACGATTACGGTTACGATCCCGACTTATTTTGCAGGTGATACATTCCGTCTGACAGGATGTCTGAAAAACGGAATAGGTGGATGGAGTGCTTATGGTTCACCATACGGTTCTCATCGGGCAGTTCGCCATGACACAGGTGTACCGGTACAGATGGCAGCCAGCCGTCATACCGCTTATATGTGTAATCTTCCGGATGTAGAATTCAAGCTTGTAGCTTCTGATTTCGTACCGGTAACATTGAATATAACAGACAGTCAGACGAAAAAACCGGTTACAGATTATACAATTCAGATCTTAGATGAAGATAAGAAAGAAACAAAAGTAACGGATGGAGTTTTCAAGGGATTTGTAGGAAAAACATATTCATATGTCATTTGTGCATCAGGTTATATATATAAGACAGGAACGATTGAGATTCCGGAGGATACAGACAGTATTACAAAGACGATCCGTCTGACACCTGCCGATGCTCAGGCGTGGGATGGACAGACTATGACTGAACCGAAACAGTCAGATGGTGTATACCAGATTGGAACCGGAGCAGAACTTTACTGGTTCGCAAATGAAGTAAAGACAAAATACACGATCAATGCGGTTCTGACTGCAGATATCGATCTTGCAGGATATAAGTGGATCCCTGTCAAACCGAATAGTTCAAGTTATGGTTATGCAGGAACATTTGATGGACAGGGGCATACAGTCAAGAATCTGTATGTGGACAATGTTCAGGATGCAGGTTTATTCGGATCAGTAACAGGTCAGATCAAGAATCTGACAGTAGAAGGAAATATTTCTGCAAGCACAGCAACACATGCCGGCGGAATTGCAGGTATGCTTAAGGAAAATGCAGGAAAAAATGTATTGATCTCAAATTGTGTTTCAAAGGTTAATATCACATTTACAGGAACTTCAAATTATGTTTATGCAGGTGGTATCGTTGGATATTGCGGAGCAAATTCAGATACCAGTACAAATGTGATTGACAACTGTAGCTATTACGGCACGATCACTGCTAAAAATGGCAGTTGCGCAGGTGGTATTCTTGGTGCAATGACAAATAGAAATGTTACAATCAAGAATTCCTCAAATTATGGAACGGTTATAGCAAAGAATAACGTAGGTGGTATTCTTGGTATTCATAATGAAGCCAGTTCAAAAGCACCTGCCGGTAAGATCATTGACTGCTATAATGCCGGTTCAGTATCAGGTCAGACAAATGTAGGTGGAATTGCCGGATGCTTTAAAGGCAAGGCAGCAAACAACGCAGGTGTAGAGATGTCAGGTTGTTATAGTGGCGGAGAAATTCTGAGCACCAGCCAGACAAAGGAACAGACAATATTTACAGGACAGTCAGCATATATGACATTATCTGATTCGGTTTATTCATGTGCAGATGAAGCAAGCAGCACATTTACAGAGGATCAGGCAGTATATGTATCTCCTGCTGATATAGCAGCAGTAAAGAAGCTGACAGCAGAAACAGTTTCAAAGAAAGCTGATAAGGATACGCTGGATCGTATAGCTCCAGTTATCAATGTGCTTGCAAATGTTCCGTTATCAGCAGAAGATCAGACATTTGTAGATCTTTATAAAGAGTTACAGGCAGCGGTTGCTGATCAGAAGCATGTTAAAGTCGGTGTATATGACTATACAGCAACAGCAGCGGGAATTAAGGGTGCATCTGAAAATGGTGTGATCCTTGATGACGTAGAAGTTGATGCAGCGACTGCAGTGGATGCTGTTGAGAAGGCGTTAAAGGAGAACAACATTCCATATGTTCTGGCAGATACAGGATATGGACCATATATGGAATCCATCAATGGACTGACAGTTCAGGCTGAATATACGATGTCAGGATGGATGTTCTCATACAACAAAGATGATTTCTCCAATATGGGCTTATCAGCTACAACGATCCAGGATGGAGATGTATTAGAATTCCACTATCAGCTTACAGGTGGCGATGTTGCATCTGCATATTCAGGTCTTCCAACATTGAAAGAGCTTATAATTGGAAGTAGTCAGATGAACTTTGAGGTATCATCTACATACGATGCTCAGTGGAATCAGATCATTACTTATAGGATGAATGGAGAAGAACTTGCCGGAACCGGTACAGAGAATGATCCATTTATTGTAAACGTAGATTTATTCAAGGACACAGACCTTACAGCTCTGCCAGTCAGCTACAAGACAGAGGCAGATTCACATTATGTAACAGTTGATGGACTTTCCAATGTTATGGATCTGACAGATGGAGTGCTGTGTCATGTAACATCCGGAGCAGGAAGAACTGCATGGTACAAGATCACTGCGACAGCAGAGACAGAAAAGGCATTGACAGATGCAAATACAAAGGTAGTAGTTGCAGATGCAGTTTATACCGGAGAAGAATTAAAACCGGAAGTAAAGGTATATGTAAACGGTAATCTGATAACAGAAGAAAACTATGATGTCGTATTTGAAAATGCGCAGAATGCCGGAACAGCTACCTGTACGGTAACAGGTAAGGGCGAATTCTCCGGACAGGTTCAGACAACCTTCGAGATCAAGAAAGCAGAACAGCAGATCACAAATGTACCGGAAGACCGGAAGGTCGTATACGGACAGAAGGCAGATATCGAAGTTGCAGCAGGAGCAAAGACAACTCCTGTATTATCATCTGATAAAGAAGCTGTTGTATCAGTAACAGAAGATGGCAAGCTTCAGATCAATGGTATCGGAACAGCAGTTATTACAATTACAGCACCGGAGAGTGACAATTATCTGGCAGCTACAGCTTCCTTTAAGGTTACAGTTATGGGAGATCTGAGCAAGGCAACAATTGCTCCGGTTGCTTCTGTAGAATATACCGGAAAGGTGATCGTACCGGAACTTACAATCACAGATGGCACATATCAGCTTGTAAAGGATGTTGATTATACGGTTTCAGGACAGCGTGTATCTGTCGGAAAGGCTACAGCAACGATTCGTGGAATCGATGGAAGATATGCAGGTTCACGGACAGTTACATTTGAAATTGTGAAGGCAAAACAGGAAATCCAGGTTGCATCTAAGAGCATAGAGGTAACAGAAGGTACAGATCCGTTTGTTCTTGCAGCCGATGGTCATGGTACATTGACATTCGTTTCATCGGCACCTGCAGTTGCAGAGATCGATGATACAGGTCTTGTAACAGTAAAGGCAGCAGGATTTACAGATATTACGATCAAGACTGCCGGAACAGCAAATTACGAAGTTGCAGAAACAGTAGTTCGTCTGACTGTTAAGAAAAAGGCGGATACAGAAGATCCTGATAAGACAACAGAAGATTCTTCTGATTCAACTACAGAAGAACCGACAACAGAGAAACCAAGTACAGAAGAGCCAACTACAGAGACTCCGGATCAGAAGGTTACACTGACTGCCAAAAACACTGTTGTAACAGTTCCAAGTGTTACATATACAGGTAAGGCACAGAAACCGGCTGTAAAGGTTACAGTATCCGGCAAGGCATTATCAACCGATGATTATTCTGTAGCATATTCAAATAACAAGAATGCAGGAATCGCAAAGGTAGTTATTACCGGTAAGGGCAACTATACCGGTAAAGTAGAAAGCACATTTGTGATCAAGAAAGCATCACAGACGATCCAGAAGCAGACAGTATATGCATACAGTAAGTATGTGAAGATGAAGGCTTCTGCAAAGGGCAAGGTTACTTATACATCTTCTAATAAGAAGATCGCAACTGTAAATAAGAAGACCGGCTTTGTTACCGCAAAGAAGCCAGGTAAGGTACAGATCAAAGTAACAGCCGCAGCAACAGCAAATTACAAGAAGAGTACAGGAACGATCACCTTGATTGTTGTACCTGCAACACCGACTGTAAAGAAGGCTGCTGCATATAAGACCAAGGCAATCAAGGTTTCTTACAAGAAGGTATCAGGTGCAAGTGGTTACCAGATCACATATGCAACAAATAAAGCATTCAAGAATGCAAAGAGTACATATGTAAGCAGCAAGAAGTCAAGTGCTGTGATCAAGAACCTGAAAAAGGGTAAGAAATATTATGTCAAGGTAAGAGCATATAAGAAGATCAATGGAAAGAAGTTCTACAGTGTTTACAGTGGTAAGACGTCTGTAAAGACAAAATAATAAAAAAGATACATGAAGCCGTAAGGTGATATGTATTACGGATAAACATTGATCTGTCAGTAAAAGGAATACCGGCTACTATCCGGAAGCGTTGTAAAACGAACGGATGGCAGCCGGTATTTGCAATATACCGGGAAACATTGTATGGTATAGAAGATAATCTATGAAGACAGATACAGCATATAGCTGTAGGAAAATACAGGAAAGAGGAAAGCTGATTATGGCAGAAAACGATCTGACAAAAGAAAACTGTATGGAAATGCTGCGTGCTACATATAAACAACTGGAACGCTATCCGAAAAAATCAGACTTCACGGTGGAGGAGGTAGCCGCGGTAAAATCCTATTTTGGACCCTGGCCAAGAGCACTTGAAGCGTGTGGAATACTGCCGGATCGTTCGGCGGAACGGGAGGCAGCAAAGCTGCAGAAACGGATTGCTGCGAAAAGGCGGCAGACACAGTATAAGCTGGAACGTCAGGGCAGATTAAAAGAGCAGACAGATGATAAGAAACAATGAAAAACTCCAGATGCCGGGAAACGCATCTGGAGCTAGTCTGAAATATGAGGGGGCTCAAGAAATCACAGGATGGTACCTTTGAGCAAAATGGCAACAAACAAAATAAAACAACATGTGGCAAAGATACCAAACTTAACTTTGAGATAATTGCAGCGTGTAAAAGACCTCTCTGTCTTAAAAAATGTGCTGCGCTCAATCCTGTTCTGTTCTCTGCTTGAATACTTCATAAGCACCATCCCTTGTCTTGATGATGTTACTATAAAGGATGGATGCATCATAATTTGCAAAAAAATGCATCTATTCTGCATATTTCTTCTAAAGAAGTATTAAGCATCTGTTAATTATAAAAATATCGATTCATCTGGTAGAAGAACAATCCGTTTTTCATATAAAAGTTGTATTCTTCTGTTGTATCGGCTTCTAATTCCATACTAATCTCAGTAGTGTAAGTATAATAGGTATGAGCGGTCAGAGGTGTTCCTGTCAGCTTTTCAAATAACTGCAGATCAGAATCCGGTATCTCTGTTGGAGTCATACCTGCACCGTTTCCGGATCCTTTCTCAAAGCTGAGCTCATAATAAGAGACTAATATATCGTATAGAGTGTCAAAACAAGTGTCACTGAACGTAGTTGAATTACCGACATGGCTTCCTAAAAAGTTATACAGTGGAAGTATATAATCATTGTAATATTCCAGTTCTACCAGACTTTCTTTATTGTAGAAAGTGTTAGAATTAGGGTCCAGATTCATTGTAAATGTAATCAGTTTGTTCGTGTCATAATCCAGAAAACAATTCATTTCAAATCCAAAATAGTAGATATTAACCACCCATATCGTAAAACTGCGGTAAGAATTTTCGTCTGACGTTGCAAGATATTTGGATATATACATCTCATAGATACCATTTACAGTGAAATCACAGGAGAAATAATCAGAGAAATACGATGTCAGTTCATTTACGGTTACATCATGGATCTCACTGTAGGAATGTTTGTCCGTATAATCAAAGTTCAGATCGGTGTAATAACATTCTCCGTTTATGATGTTGATCTTCTCAAGCAGTGTCAGTTTATTTGTTACATCGAGATTGTTCGGACTGATCTCGTGGCTGGATACGGAATTCAATGTTTTCCTGTCCTGAATACGAAAATACAGATTCGAGGCAATGATACAGATCACAAAAATTGCAATGCATATTATAAACCAGAGAAGATTCTTGTATAGGAAATGAAGAATACCGCGTGCTTTTCCGGTATGTTCGACAGAGGGAACAGTACCTTCTTCACTCTCATTTATCATATCATTTACTTCTGATTCAGAGATATCATCGTCTTCCTTATGGGCAGCGGTCAGTTCATAGGAAGCAATGACAGATTCTTTATTTTCTTCGTTACTCATGATGTGCCGCCTCCTTTATATTTGGTAATGTAATAGTGACAACCGTACCGCGTCCGACGGCACTCTTGTATTTGATCTTAGCCTGATGGATCTCTGCAATCTTGCTGCAAATAGCAAGTCCGAGTCCGGCTCCGCCCTGCGCACGGGATCTGGATTTGTCGATTCGGTAGAAAGCTTCACTGATTCGTGTGATTTCTTCCGGTGGCATTCCCCGTCCGTTATCTTTGATAATGATTACATAATTATCATCCCTTACAGTTCCGGCTACATGGATAAGACCATTGTCGTCGATCGCTTTTCTGGCGTTATCAATGATATTGATGATCAGAGACTGAAAGAGGTCGATGTCCATCATACAGCAGCCCTTTCGGCAGCTTGACTTTAATGTTATATGTTCCTTTGCCAGCTCCGGCTTCATAACATTGATCACATTCTGGATCGCGAGGGAAGGATCGGTCGGTGTTAATATGGTTTCCTGATTTTTTACAACCAGAAGATCCAGTAATTTTAAAGATAAGCTCTCCAGACGTTTTCCTTCTGAGAAGATATAGTTGGCTGCTTCATTTGTTTCGTCTTCACTCATATTCTGGCTTCGCAGAAGATCGGCATAACCGATGATCGAAGTCATTGGGGTCTTTAATTCATGTGCGAAGCTTCCCATAAACTGTTCCTGTTTTTCCATAGAGAAATGAAGTTCTGAGATGTTATCTTCGATAGTATCTGCCATGTTGTTGAAATCATTTGCGAGTGCCTCAATCTCATCGCCGGAGTGGATGTGCAGACGGGCAGAGTAATCACCGTGGGAGATATGCTGCGCAAGTGATGATAATTTTTCCAACGGCTTTGTAAGCAGGCTGGCTGCGATCATGGATGTGATACTTCCGACAACGAAGATCGCGATCAACAGCAGACGGAATGTATTCTGTTCCTGCGCACGAGCAGCATACACGGAAGTGATGTCATAGACAATGTCCATCTGTGAGATGTCCAGATTTTCTGTATTGATATCCATGGAACTGCATAATTGCAGATAGTAGTTATTATTTTCTCTCCAAATGATCGAATTACAGGTATTTTCATCCGATGGTTTCATTTCTTTATATGTAAAGGATGAATTCATGATGCTTACGACTTCCATATCCGAATTTCGAAGAATGATATTCTTACGGTTGGAGTTTCCCTGAGCTGAAAGCTGGTTAATGATATTAGACATGTCGATATAAGATGATACAGAATTTGTATCAACAGCAATCAGCAGAGTACTCTGAATACTCTCATAATTTTGCAGGTCACTGTCGATGGTGGAAGATAACGAGGTTTTGAATGATCGGTGGATCAGCATGGTTCCTCCGAGACCGAAGGACAGTCCCAGAAGTGCAACCATACATAATACAAGTTTATGCTTAAATTTCATAGAAACTCCTTTTTAAATCTCCAGACGGTATCCGATCTTGTTGATGGTCTTTAAGCAGTCTTCCAGTCCGAGTTTTTTTCGCATACGCTGGACATGAAGAGCAACCGTCCGGCTGTCACAAGGATAGTCACCACCCCAGATACGCTCATATATCGTTTCACGATAGAGCGCAACTCCCGGATTTTGTGCAAATAACAATAACAGCTCATATTCTTTGTTCGTCAGTGGAATCTCTTTTCCATTTTTTGTGACGCTCATCGCAACTGTATCAATAACAAGATCGCGGACGGTGATCGTTGTATTCAGCTTATTATATCTCCGGAGAACAACTTCAATCCTTGCAAGAAGCTCAACGATCTCAAATGGTTTTACAATATAATCCTCGGCTCCCATCTTCAGACCCATGACACGGTCGTTCAGGGAGTTTTTTGCTGTAATAAAGATAACCGGTATTTTTAATGGTTTGATATATTCAAGAACATCATAGCCGGATGCACCCGGAAGCATGATGTCGAGCAGAACCAGATCAAAAGGGGTTTCTTCCAGTATGTCTGCGGCAGCAAGTCCGTCATAAATACAGGTACAGGAATAGCCTGCCTTTGTCAGACTCATTTTGATCAGGTTTGCAATAGGTTTTTCGTCTTCAACTACTAGTATATTAATCATAGATATAACCTCCAAAGGGGTTCGCCTTCCAATGACCCCATACCCTGTAATTCTACTATATTTTACAAAAACTTGAAAGAGAATAATGCCGAAAAAAAGAGATTTAAGGTTTCGCCCGGCTCCTCCCGGTTGTGTATTGCCCCGCTTCATGTCTGCCCCTTCCGGCTGGATTCTTTGCATATAAACTCGCATATTTTCTATGAATTGTACCTGCCTTATTTGCTCATGCTCCTGCGCAAACTCGCCTTCGGCTCAAACATGCACCCGCATTCGCTGGCAAGGTACAAGTTCATAACGAAAATATTGCTTTATGTTTATATGCAAAGAATCCAGCTGGTAGTAGGCAGGCGCGAAGTTGGGTAATACATAGCCGGTAGTGGGTAGGTGCGAGGACAAGCCGGGCGTGGCAATGCGGAACATTGGGTAGTTCACAAGATGTTGTTTAGATGGTATATTAATAAGGAATTGGATGAAAAACGAATACGCTATGTGTTTTATAGAAAAGGGCAATATTTCTTAATAAAGGACAATGATGAATTATGACAAAGGATGAACTTCAGAGATTGGAACATAAGATAATGGATGGATATCGTATCAGCAGGGAGGAAGCAGAGCGGCTTATCGATGTAGATCTGTCAGAACTTTCTGAAGCGGCAGACCGGATCCGACTGCATTTCTGTGGAAATGTCTGCGATGTCTGTTCTGTGGCGGCTGTTAAGGTTGGACAGTGCGGTGAGGACTGTCTGTACTGCGCACAGTCAACCAGAGCAAAGGAGAAGGTCCCGGCGGAATGTGTACTGGGTGAGCAGATCCTGACCGATATAGCGGTTCAGGATAAGAGCCGTGGTTCTTACCGGTACGGGCTTGTATCTGTTGGACGGCGGCTGTCGAAACGGGAGGTAGCACTGGCAGTTCAGAATGTGGAGGATATCAGGAAGACAGCAGATATCCATGTCTGTGCATCTCTTGGTATGCTGGATGAGGAGGATTTCATAAAGCTTCATGAAGCTGGTATGACAATGGTTCATAATAACATGGAAGCATCGGATGCGTTCTTTAAGACCTTGTGCACGACGCATACATCAGATGATAAGAGAAAGAGTATCCGTGCAGCTAAAGCTGCTGGGATGAAAGTATGCAGTGGTGGACTGATCGGACTGGGAGAGACGCTTTCGGATCGGATCGACCTGGCATTTTCGTTAAGAGAGCTGGATGTGGACTCGGTTCCGATCAATATGCTGAATCCGATTCCGGGAACGTATTTTGAACATCAGGAGCCGATGAAGCAGGAGGAGTTCCTCCGGACGGTGGCTGTTTTTCGTTTTATCCTTCCGGATACCTTTATCCGTCTGGCGGCAGGCAGAGCCTATTTGCCGGATAATGGCAAGGCAGCTCTTCGTGCCGGGGCAAATGCCGTGATCAGCGGTGACTTTCTGACAACGACCGGAATCACATTTGAAACTGACCTGCAGATGATCCGTGAACAGGGCTACGAGATTGGAGCACCAGAGCCCGGCACCCGCATGGACTTTTAAAATGAAATTACCGGTTGTTGAATTTTCTGAGAGAAACATATATTATGAATATGATTGGAACATAGAATCAGGTTTAAATGTGATCAGGAAAATTATTTAGATATATTTAATTGAAAATCAGGCGATTTTAATAATTATAGAAAGAAAGAGGTACAATATGAATATTTATGACAGAATGATGGCGATAGGAACAAAGATGACGGAGATGGATGCATCGACATATCAGGGAGCATTTATCGGCAAGATCTCATATATGGCAGAGAAGGAACAGGCTGGACAGGCAGACAGTATCCGCTATGAATTCGGGGCTGTAAAGGAGAATGCATTTATGTACATCCTTCCGATCCTCGGTTATGTGGATGGCGTAGAGACACCGGTAGAGAAATTTACCGTGACACTTGTAAAGCCATCCGATAAAGAGAAGGAATTGAAGCGCGTAGAGGCTGCATCATATGATAATGCAGAGGAGTTCCACACATTTTCAAAAGAAGAGGTTTACAGCTTCAGCAAGGAGACAGGTGATCAGAATAAGATTCATCTGACCGATCATCCGGTTGTTCAGGGTATGTTGCTTCTTCGTACAGCGGCTGTAAAATCAGAGGACGTATCCAGAATTGATGTTAAATTTGTAGAGCCATCTTATGCAGAAGAAGAGTTAAAGTGGGCATTTGACGGAAGAGATCATGTGCTGTTCGCAGATGGTTATGTAAAAGCGACGTTCCGTATCAAATAATTGCTGGCATGGAGGGTGTATGAAGGTAAATAAATTCAGCCTGACGTATCTGGCTGGGATGGTTATGATCCTGATATCCGGATGTTTCCCATTCCTGGGATACCAGTTTACCATGAAGGATTATCAGGATGTAAAGGAATGGTTTCCGCTTTTAAATCTGAAAAAGCTTGCAGACCGTTATCAGGCGATGGGAGATATCAATCTGTTTGTCCGGATATTGCCTTATCTGGCAATCCTTACCGGGATAGCGGGAATTGTACTGGTTGTGATCTATCTGCGTGGAGACCGGGATACCTGGGACATCTTCAATCTGATGTTTTTTATACCGGCTGTTCTTTCCGGTATTGAATTATTCCTGCTGACACACAGTAAGACGATTCGGGCGATTCATGGGATTATGGAAGAAACAACACGCAGTATGCAGGAAAATGGCTATAAAGGCTTTGCAGGATACCGGCTGGGCTTCTATCTGTTTCTGGCAGGTATCATTATCAGTCTGGTCAGTGCGGTGTGTTTCTTTGCACTGGATCGTGAATAAAATAGAACAGGGGTGTGAGAAATGGCAAATGAGAAGATCCTGTTAGTTGAGGATGATTTTGCTTTGGCAATGGGGACGGAATATACATTAAAGACAGAGCATTATGAAGTGGTGCATGCTTCGGATCTTAAGACTGCGAGAAAGTGTCTGCAGCCGGATATCGATCTGGTGCTGCTTGATGTTATGCTGCCGGATGGAAATGGTTATGATTTCTGCAGAGAGATCCGTGAGGCAGATAATTATGTTCCGGTCATATTTCTTACAGCAGTATCAGATGAAGTGAATCTGGTACAGGGACTGGAGCTTGGTGCAGATGATTATATAGCAAAACCATATCGGGTAAAGGAACTGCTGACACGGATCTCTGTGATCCTGAGAAGACAGCGGTATAACAATATCAAAAAAACAGATTTGGAAAATGAAGCAGGAGAAGATTTCATTTTCGGACACACCAGACTAGATAATAAACAGTATAAGATCTACCGGAATGAACGGAATATCGACAGTACACCAAGTGAATTTCGTTTGCTTCGGGAACTGACGCTTCATGAGAATCAGGTTATGACACGGAGACAGTTGATCGAACGGTTGTGGGATGTCGATGAGTCATTTGTGGATGATAATACCTTGTCGGTATATATCAAACGGTTGAGAGATAAGCTGGAAGAGGATTCGGTATATATCCGTACTGTCCGGGGGATTGGTTATATGTTTGTTCCGGACTCAGCAAATAAGTAAAAACAGTAATAGAAATAAACGGCAGGAGTGCTTGGAATGCATTCCTGCCGTTTTATATATGGTTATTGCTTATTTCAATTTTACATAAGCGGCTGAAACATAGCCGTTGTAGGTTCTGCCGTCCTTTGTGAAGGAAATCTGATACCAGTCCTGATATAAGCCTTTGAGTGTAAGCTCTGTTCCATAAGAAACTGTCTGAATAATATCATATCCGGTTCCGGGACCTTTTCTTACATTTAAGACACTGCATATAACCTGCATCTTCTGGCTGCCTTTCTTGCTAGCGGTAAGTGCAGATCTGGTTCCCTTGTAAGCCTTTCCATTTGACTTGTTGTAGGCAACGATGCAATAGCTGTATTTGGATGATCCGGCTTCATTGATAATATAGGAAGAAGCGGCGGAGTTGGTGATCGTTTTTAGCTTTGTATACTTCTTTGTTTTATTTGTATAACGATAGATATAATACCCATCTGCATCTGTCTGAGCCTTCCATGTCATTAACTGCTTGGAACCGTAGCTGTTTACAGCTACTCCTGTTACCTTTTTCGGTGGGATCTTAACGGTTATCGTAGCTGCATCACTGATCGAAGTAGCACCGTTTCCGCGGTAATAGGTTTTAACCTTGAATTTATAGGTTCCGTTTGCGGACAGTCCCTTCTGTGTCCAGGAAGTCTTATCGGAAGATAATTTTGCAATCCGTTTCCAGGAAGAACCTGTGGTTCCGTTTTTCATATAAACAAGATAACCTGAAATATTCTTAGAAGATTTCCAGGAAATACTTACAGAGTTATTCTTGGATGGGATAACGGACACGCTTCTGGCATTTGCTGGTTTTGTCATAATAGATACTGTTTTGGAACGATCTGTACGGACATTGTTGCCGGATTTCTTGTAGTAAGCAACAACACAGTATTTGTAAATGGTATTGCCACTTAATTTTTTATCTGTATATGAGGTTGTGTTTTTATTTGTGATCGTTTTAACGCGTACCCATTTACCATTGTCATTTAAACGGTAAACGATATAGCCGGCAACATTTATCTGACCATTCCATTTAACGGTTACGGTATTCTTTGTAGAGGAAGCAGTTACACCTGTGGCCTGTCCGGGACGGGTGTTTCCGTTTATGGAAGAGGAGTATTTGAAAAATGCGCGGCGGCTGCCTTCTTCAAAGTAAGCACGCACTTTATAAGTGTAAGTTGTTCCGCTTGCCAGCTTGGTATCTGTGTAAGTATTGTTTTTGGCTCCTTTTACATAAGCAACGGTTTTGTATTTACCGGTTGCCGGATTGAAACGTACGATGTGGTAGCCGGAAACTTCGGTCTGCGGAGTCCATTCTAAAGTAAGAGAATCCTTTGCCCGTTTGGCGATTGATACCTTATCAATATTCTTTTCCTGTGTAGCGGCATGAACGATATTGGACTCTCCGCCGTTGTAAGCACCGGAATTTGTTCCGTAGAACGCAAGTACCTTGTAACTGTATAAGGTTTCTACCTCCAGACCCTTGTCTGTAAATGAAGTATTGCTTGCACCGACTGTCGTTCCGACATGCTTATATGTATTTGTGCTCTTGTCAAGACGATAGATCTTATAACCATATACATACGGTACTTTATTCCATTTCAAGGATGCCTTCTGCATGGAAGTTGAAGTGATATGCAGATTCTTAACGGCTTCCGGTTTTTTGATGTACCGGAAATTCATATCAACATTACCGCTGATGCCGGCTACAGAGCCGGAAGATGTGTACTGCCAGTAGGAATATTTACCTTCGTAAGATGCATGCACACTGTTGGTTGCAGAATCCCATCCCGGATATTGGGCGACCCAGATCGGGAACCGTTTTGCCAGTACATCTGCATATACATCATCTGTGAGTAAAGATTTATTTGCATAGACCATAGCGGTGTAATTATTCTTCTCTACCTCTTCACAGAAAGCAGTACAGATCGTAGTTGCGGCAGCAGGACTTAAGTTTGCCCGTGCAAGTCTGCCGGAATGATTGATGTAGTATTCGTAGTCCATAACAACCGGAAGCTTTATGTTATAGCCTTTGATCAGCTTCATGGTGTAGTTGGCCTCTGCTCTTGCTTCGGCCGTTGTGATCGCCTGGGAATAGACATATACGCCGACATCCAGTCCTGCGGCGAGAGCACCTTCGATGTTTTTCTTATATAATGCGTCTGCTTCCAGCACACCGGATTCTGTGGTACGGAGTGCGACACGGATCAGAGCAAAATTAATTCCGTCTGCCTTGACCTTCTTCCAGTCGATATTGCCCTGCCAGCGGGAGATATCAATACCATTTATAATGTCATAGCCCTTGAACTGTGCATCATGGGCATAGATGCTGGTATCAATGGAAGCCAGAGAAGGATTCTTGATGCTGTCAGATTTTTTCTGAAGCTCCTGAATTGCCTGTGGATCTTCTCCGTATTTTTTATTGATAAGGTCAATCTGTTCCTTTGTTAATGAAGAACTGTCAAATGTTCCTGTTTCTACCATTTCATCAATCTCGTCAGCATATGAAATGTTGGATGACTGGGTAGAAACTGTTGTGTACGCATATTGTGACTGCGCATAGGTCTGACCGGCGATCTTAGGTGCGCTGAAGATCGTGAGACCGGCGACAGCACTGCACAATACCGTGGTAATAAATTTTTTCACGATAAGCAACCTCCAATTTTTATTTATCCTTAACTAATTTATAATATTTTTTTTACATATAAATGTCAATAATCTGGGGAAATTTAAGAACTATGAAAAAAACAGGTAAAAGATCAGATAAAATCTTTACCAGAAATTTGCACAAAAAAAGCATTTTTGTAGTGCCAAGTCAGGCGATGACGTGTTATAATCAACACGGTAATAAAAAATGAAAGGAACATCATATGGAGAAAAAAACAAGATTTTTTGGGGCATTAGGCGGTATGTTAAAAGGACTGGTCCGCCCGGCAGAATATATTAAGACAGGAAAAAGTGCAACATGGTTTTCCATCCATTTGTTGGTGATCCTTGTATGCGTGATTCTTCCGACGTTAGTATTTTATATGCCGGTCAGCAAGAGAATCGGATATAACCGCCTGGCAGATGCGATCGATGACAGAATTGCATATTTCAGTGTAAGTGAAGACGGATTTTATTGTAAGAAGCAGTATGAATTAAAACGTCCGGGAGAAGCATATATCAGAATCGATTCTACGGATTACGATACGGAATCAGATGAGATCGATGAACTTCTTGAGGTTGGACATTATAAGACAATGGTAGTGGTCAGCAATCAGGAGATTCTGCTGTACAGCGATGATTCACCGACCAGGATCAGTTGGAACAGTGTTTATTCGCACCTGCGTTCGATCGAGAAGCGGGATGTATATGATAAGGATACATTATTAAATCTGACAAGAAAATATGATACTCCGTTATTGATTGGGATTACACTTGTGCTGGCGGTATTGCTGATATTTGTCTACTATGTCGGAACCCTGATATGGGGATTTATCATAAATGCACTCAAGCATGTATTTGGTATCAGTGATGAGATCGGTTTTTCGGATATCGTAAAGGCGTCCACACTTATCAGAACTCCGTGGTTTATAGCGGCGATCCTGATCGCAGGATTTGTATTAAAGGGACAGTTTGTATTTATGTATATTCTGTGTGTGATCATAACATTTGTCTATCTGATCGCAGCAGTCAAATTATATGCAGATGAGATCCTACGGATACCGGAGAAACCGGAAACAAAAGCGGGAGAACAGGAAGATCATGTGCCGGATGAAGAGTATTATGGAGACTGATAATAGTTTCTTAGTATAAAAACAACAAATTAGGAGGCATTATGCGTAAAACTAAAATTATATGTACATTAGGGCCATCAACAGATGATGATGATATTTTGAGAAAGCTTATGATCGAGGGAATGAATGTTGCCCGATTCAACTTTTCACATGGAGATCATGCACAGCATAAACGCAACATGGAACGTATCATGAAGTTCAGAACAGAGCTGAACCTTCCGGTTGCAACACTGCTGGATACAAAGGGACCGGAGATCCGTGTAAAAGATTTCAAAAATGGAAAGATTGAACTGAAGCCGGGGCAGACATTTACATTTACAACCGATGAGGTTGAAGGTGATGAGAAGATGGTTTCAATCACATATAAGAATCTTGTAAATGATGTAAAACCGGGGAATACGATACTGATCGATGACGGTCTGATCGAGATGACGGTAGAGCAGGTATCCGAGAATAAGATCGTCTGTCGTGTAGTAAATGGCGGTCCGGTATCCAATCGCAAGGGCGTAAATGTACCACGCGTAAATCTGTCCATGCCATACATCAGTGAGCAGGATCGTGCAGATATCATATTTGGTATTGAGAATGACTTTGATTTTATTGCAGCGTCCTTTGTAAGAACGGCAGATGATGTATTGGAGATCCGTAAGATTTTAGATGAGCATGGCTGTGATAATATAAATATTATTTCCAAGATCGAGAATATGCAGGGTGTGGAAAATATCGACGAGATCATCCGTGTATCAGATGGTATCATGGTAGCACGTGGCGATATGGGTGTAGAGATTCCGTTAGAGGATGTTCCTGTAATCCAGAAAATGATCATCAAGAAGGTTTACAATGCAGACAAGCAGGTTGTAACAGCAACCCAGATGCTTGATTCCATGATCAAGAACCCAAGACCGACAAGAGCAGAGGCAACAGACGTTGCAAATGCAATCTATGATGGAACCAGCGCGATCATGCTTTCCGGTGAGACAGCCGCAGGCAAGTATCCGGTAGAAGCACTCCATACTATGATTAAGATCGCAGAACGTGCAGAAGAAGATATTGATTATACAAAACGTTTTTATGAGAGAGGAAATATCCAGAATCCGGATATCACCAGCGCAATCTCCCATGCAACCTGTACAACAGCAATCGATCTTGGCGCAGCAGCGATCGTAACCGTAACAAAATCAGGAAAAACAGCCCGCATGATTTCTAAATACAGACCGAAATGTCCGATCATCGGATGTTCACCGGTTGAAAAGGTATGTCGTCAGTTAAATCTGTCATGGGGCGTTCAGCCGCTTCTGATTGCAGAGGAGAATAATACGGATGATCTGTTTGAGCATTCTGTAGAAGCTGCGAAGAGAAATCATTACATCAAGGATGGAGAGATCGTTGTTATCACTGCCGGCGTTCCACTTGGTGTTGCCGGAACAACCAACCTGATCAAGGTACATGTTGTTGGACATATCCTTGTAAAAGGTACTTCTGTAAACGAGAAGTCGGTATGTGCTCCTTTATGTGTAGCAGAAACAGAAGAAGATCTTCAGAAAAATTACAATCCGGGAGATATTATTGTAATGAAAGAGACCAGCAATAATATCATGGAACAGTTAAAGACTGCATCTGCGATCGTGTGTGAAAAGGATGGGAAAAATTCACATGCTGCGATCGTAGGCCTCAGCCGTGATGTTCCGGTTATCATCGGAGCAAAGAATGCGACCCAGATATTAAAAACAGGTGCCATCGTTACAGTAAAAGCCAAAGATGGAGTAGTTGTTTCTTAAGTTTGTAACAAATGTAATAAATCTTAATTTTTAAAAAAACGCTGAAAAACAAGCAAAAACACG
>ERZ833608.26-NODE-26-length-122773-cov-119.222241_pt1 | contig 122773 bp, 99 predicted proteins | sample MGYA00519694_ERZ833608 | MGnify/ENA primary metagenome ERZ833608 (study PRJEB31850, sample SAMEA3708742) | human gut metagenome | biome: human gut; feature: human-associated habitat; material: faeces | place: China | collected 2014 ... | reverse complement strand
AACTCGGTCGTCTATTAAGACCAACGCCAGCCATCTATTAAGACCAAGCCCGGTCGTCTATTATGACCGAAGCCAGCCATCATTGAGAATCGGGCCAAATTCTCACGAGACAAAGAAAGAAGGACAAGAACTTCAACAAGCGCCCAACAATATTTTTTCGCAATAAAAATTGTTATATGGAAAAAACTTTGTATCTTCGCAGACGGAAAACAACAAAATATTAAAACACAAAGATATGGACGTAAAAGGAATCTACACCGCAGCTGCCAATCGCTACGCAGACGCAGATGCTCTCTACAAGAGATGCGGCAAGAGCGGAGTCTTGCTGCCTAAAATCAGTTTGGGATTCTGGCACAACTTCGGAGGCGTCGACCCTTACGAGCGAAGCCGTGCCATCACACACTATGCTTTCGACCACGGCATTACCCATTTCGACCTTGCCAACAATTACGGCCCTCCCTACGGAAGTGCAGAAGAAACCATGGGCCGACTGATGCAGGATGACTTCCGTCCCTATCGCGACGAACTCTTCATTGCCACCAAAGCCGGATACGACATGTGGGAAGGACCTTACGGCAACTGGGGTTCGCGCAAGTATCTGACGGCCAGCCTCAACCAAAGTCTCAAGCGCATGAACCTCGACTACGTGGACCTCTTCTACAGCCATCGTTACGACCCCAACACGCCACTCGAGGAAACCCTCCAGGCGATGGTCGATATCGTGAGACAAGGCAAGGCGCTCTACTTAGGCATCAGCCGCTGGCCTTTGGAAGCCTTGAAGTTTGCCGACAAATATCTGAAGGAGCACGACTGTCCGCTGCTCATCTATCAAGACAAACTCAACATGCTGAACAAGGAGCCACAGGAGCAGGGCACTCTCGACTACTGTGCCGAGAACGGCATCGGCTTCATCTCCTTCTCGCCTTTGGCACAAGGACTTCTCACCGACCGTTATCTGAAAGGAATCCCTCAGGACAGCCGCATGGCAAAGGAACACTTCCTGAAGCACAGCGCTCTGACGCCAGAACTGCTGGAGCAATTGAAGAAGTGGAACGACGAGGCAGCCTCAGAGGGCGAAACTCTGGCCGAAAAAGCTTTGGCATGGATACTGAAACAGAAAGGCGTAACCAGCGTACTGGTAGGAGCCAGCTCTGTAGAACAACTGGAAAAGAACATGAAGTGCGTGCATGCTAAATAACAGAGCAGCAGGGCAAAACCGAGCGTTTCTGCCCTCCGACTTCATACAGTTGTCCATAAAAAAATGGCTTTTTATTTTGTAGTGTGACAAAATTAAGGTAATTTTGCAACTTGAACGGCTCCTACACCTTAATATATAGGAGCCAGCTTCCTCGCAAGACATCAGAAACAAAAGAAAAAGGAAACAAAATAAACAAGATAAAAAACAATGGAATACAACTTCAGAGAGATCGAGAAGAAATGGCATCAGAAATGGGTCGAGAACAAGACCTATAAGGTTGTCGAGGATGAAAACAAAAAGAAATTCTATGTGCTCAACATGTTCCCCTATCCATCGGGAGCAGGCTTGCATGTAGGCCATCCCCTGGGCTATATAGCCAGCGACATCTATGCCCGCTACAAGCGCCTGAACGGATTCAACGTGCTTGACCCAATGGGTTACGACGCATACGGTTTGCCAGCCGAGCAGTATGCCATCCAGACCGGTCAGCATCCAGAGATAACAACCGTGGCCAACATCAACCGCTACCGCGAGCAGCTCGACAAGATTGGCTTCTGCTTCGATTGGGACCGCGAGGTTCGCACCTGCGATCCAAAGTATTACCATTGGACTCAGTGGGCTTTCCAGAAGATGTTCAACTCCTTCTTCTGCAACAGCTGTCAGAAGGCTCAGCCTATCGAAAAGCTCATCAAGCGCTTCGAAGAAAAAGGCTCAGAGGGCTTGAATGTGGCTCAGAACGAGCAGATTGACTTCACAGCCGAGGAGTGGAACAGCTTCGACGACGTGAAGAAGCAGCAGATACTGATGAACTACCGCATCGCTTACCTCGGCGAGACGATGGTGAACTGGTGTCCAGGTCTGGGTACTGTGCTTGCCAACGACGAGGTAGTAAACGGCGTGAGCGAGCGTGGCGGCTATCCCGTCATCCAGAAAAAAATGCAGCAGTGGTGCTTAAGAACATCAGCCTACTCTCAGCGCCTGCTCGACGGTCTGAACACCATCGACTGGAGCGACAGCATCAAGGAGACACAGAAGAACTGGATAGGCCGTTCCGAGGGTACTGAGGTGGAATTCTCAGTGAAAGACAGCGACGTGAAATTCACCATCTTCACCACCCGCGCCGACACCATGTTTGGCGTAACCTTCATGGTTCTGGCTCCAGAAAGCGAGTATGTTCAGCAGGTGACTACTGCCGAGCAGAAGGAAGAGGTAGAAAAGTATCTCGACTACGTAAAGAAGCGCACCGAGCTCGACCGTATGGCTAACCACAGCGTAACAGGTGTATTCTCAGGAAGCTACGCCATCAATCCATTCACCGGCGAGGCAATCCCTGTATGGATTTCAGAATATGTATTGGCAGGATATGGTACAGGAGCCATCATGGCAGTGCCAGCTCACGACAGCCGCGACTATGCTTTCGCCAAGCACTTCAACCTGCCTATCATTCCTCTAATCGAGGGTGCTGATGTTTCAGAGGAGAGTTTCGATGCCAAGGAAGGAATCGTAACCAACTCGCCAGTGGCAGGCAAGAGCAGCATGGACGGATTCTCTCTGAACGGACTCACCGTGAAGGAAGCCATCGCAGCCACTAAGAAGTTTGTTACCGAGAAGGGCATCGGTAGAGTAAAAGTAAACTATCGTCTTCGCGACGCCATCTTCTCACGTCAGCGCTACTGGGGTGAGCCATTCCCAGTATATTACAAGGACGGAATGCCACAGATGGTTCCAGAGGAGTGCCTGCCACTCGAATTGCCTGAGATTGAGACCTACAAGCCAACAGAGACTGGTGAGCCACCATTGGGCAGAGCCAAGAAGTGGGCTTGGGATGCAGAGAAGAAAGAGGTGGTTGACAAGAGTCTCGTAGATAACAAGACCGTATTCCCACTGGAGCTCAACACCATGCCAGGTTTCGCAGGCTCTTCGGCTTACTACCTGCGCTATATGGATCCACACAACGACCAGGCCCTCGTAAGCAAAGAAGCCGACGAGTACTGGCAGAACGTAGACCTCTATGTAGGCGGTTGCGAGCATGCTACCGGTCACTTGATCTACTCTCGTTTCTGGAACAAGTTCCTCTTCGACCTCGGCGTAAGCTGCAAGGAAGAGCCATTCCAGAAGCTGGTGAACCAGGGTATGATTCAGGGCCGCTCTAACTTCGTTTATCGCATCAACAGCGATGATCACGACAAGGCTCCTGTATTCGTAAGCTTGAACCTGAAGAAGGATTACGACGTAACTCCTATCCACGTAGATGTAAACATCGTAAGCAATGACATTCTGGATATCGAGGCCTTCAAGGCCTGGCGCCCAGAGTATCAGAACGCAGAGTTCATCCTGGAAGATGGCAAGTACATCTGCGGCTGGGCGATCGAGAAGATGTCTAAGAGCATGTTCAACGTGGTGAATCCAGATATGATTGTCGAGAAGTATGGTGCCGACACCCTGCGTCTCTATGAAATGTTCCTGGGTCCTGTAGAGGCAAGTAAGCCTTGGGATACCAACGGTATCGACGGTTGCCACCGCTTCCTGAAGAAGTTCTGGGGTCTGTTCTACGAGAACCGCACCGACAACTTCCTGCCATGCGACGAGGCTGCGAAGCCAGAGAGCCTGAAGAGCGTTCACAAGCTCATCAAGAAGGTAAGCGAGGATATCGAGAAGTTCTCTTACAACACATCTATTTCAGCCTTCATGATTGCCGTGAACGAACTCGGTCAGCAGAAGTGCCGCAACAAGGAACTCCTGAAAGATCTCGTCATCCTCATCGCTCCATTCGCTCCACACATCGCAGAAGAGTTGTGGGAAGCACTCGGCGAGCAGGGCAGCGTATGCGACGCAGCATGGCCTCAGTTTGACGAGCAGTATCTCAAGGAGAACGACATGCAGCTCACCATCTCCTTCAACGGCAAGGCCCGCTTCCAGATGACTTTCCCCGTAGATGCCAACAACGAGGAAATACAGAAACAAGTATTGGCCGACGAAAAGAGCCAGAAGTACCTGGAAGGATTCAACGTACTGAAGGTTATCGTCGTACCCAAGAAGATTGTCAACGTCGTATTGAAAAAGTAATATGCAAATAGCAATCAGTCCAAAAATAAAAAATGAGTTCAAGGATTATTTTTACATAACCCTTGGACTCATGTTATATACATTCGGATGGACTCTCTTCCTGTTACCTTACCAAATCGTGACAGGAGGTGTTACTGGTGTCGCTGCCGTCATCTACTACGGAACAGGCATCCCCATCTACTTTTCTTATTTTATTATCAATGCCATTCTGTTGGTAGCAGCGCTGAAGATATTGGGACTTAAGTTCATGGTGAAAACCATCTACGCCATCGGCATGCTCTCGGTACTATTGGCTTTGGCACAAGACTCCCTGATGGGTCCTCATGGCGAGTTGATACAGATATTAGGACCAGGACAGGACTTCATGTCGCTCATCATCGGTTGCTGCTTCACGGGTCTATCGCTTGCCATCGTATTCTTGCACAATGGTAGCACAGGAGGCACCGACATCATAGCAGCCATCGTCAACAAGTATCACAACATCTCGTTGGGACGAGTGCTCATCTTCGTCGACCTGGTAATTGTAGGCAGTTCATTCTTCGTCTTCAATGCCAAACCCGACTTCACGACGATAGATGCCGTCAGGAAAGTAGTGTTCGGTCTATGTACGATGGTGATAGAGAATCTGGTACTCGACTATGTGATGAACGCCCAGCGAGAGAGTGTGCAGTTCATGATATTCAGCAAGAAATATCAAGAGATAGCCAATGCCATCGGCACACAGATGGATCATGGCGTAACAATCCTCGACGGCCATGGCTGGTACACTGGCGACGAGATGAAGGTGCTCTGTATTCTGGCCAAGAAGAACGAGAGTGTAACCATCTTCCGCATCGTCAAAATCATCGACCCTAACGCCTTCGTAAGCCAAAGCTCCGTCATCGGTGTCTATGGAGAAGGATTCGACGAGATGAAAGTGAAAATCAAAGAGAAAGATATTCAAAAGATAAAGTAATTGAAAAGTTTGGTGTTTAGAGTTTATGCCTATCTGCTAAGTAAATAAACATTAAACACTAAACATTAAACACTAATAGAAATGAAAATAGTTTTTGCAACCAACAATCAGCACAAACTACAAGAAATACGCGATATCTTGGGCAGCCAATACGAAGTAGTATCGCTGAAAGAGATAGGCTGTGAAGCAGACATTCCAGAAACAGGCAGCACCTTAGAGGAGAATGCCCTGCAGAAGGCTCAATACATATACGACCATTACCACGTCAGTTGCTTTGCCGACGACACAGGACTGGAAGTAGAGGCCTTAGACGGAGCACCGGGAGTTCACAGTGCCCGATATGCAGAAGGAACCGACCACGACAGCGAGGCCAATATGTCAAAACTCCTACGCGAACTCAATGGAAAAGAGAACCGCAAAGCCCGTTTCCGTACCGTCATCTGCTATATAGAGAAGCAGGATGTGTGTCCTTGTGGCTGTACCAGCATCAAGAAGATCCACCAGTTCGAAGGCATCGTAAACGGCAGCATCGCCACCGAGAAACACGGCACAGAAGGTTTCGGCTATGACCCTATCTTCGTACCAGAAGGCTACAACAAGAGTTTTGCTGAATTGGGCGAAGAAATCAAGAACGGCATCAGCCATAGAGCAAGAGCCGTGGCCAAGCTGGCAAAGTTCTTGAAAGAAAAGTAAAAACAACAAACGAGTAATTCTTTAGCGTCAGAAAATACTCACAAAATGTCGTTCAAGATGTCGCCCAAGAATTTGGCACTCAATTGGGCATCCAAAATGGCACTCAATTGGGCACTCAAAAACAATGATAAACAATCTCTCAATATTAATCCCTACATATAATAATGTATGCCTTGAACTTGTAAAAGACCTACAAGTTCAAGCATCGTTATTGTCTGATTTTTCCTACGAGTTACTTGTAGCTGATGATGGTTCAACAGATAAAATGACCGTAAAAGAGAACCTCGCAATCAATGACTTAGAAAACTGTAGATATATTGAGAGAGAGAAGAACGAAGGTAGGGCAGTAATTCGCAATTTCTTGGCAAAAGAGGCAAAGTATGAGTGGTTACTGTTTATTGACAGCAATATGAATGTCATTAACAGCCAATATCTTGCAAAATACCAAAAGGAGCAAGAATGCGATGTCATTTACGGAGGCTATCAAGTAAAAAGAAATCTAAAATCCATGAAACACAATCTACGGTATATCTTCGAATGTAAAGGTATCCAAAATGGAGATTACAAGTTAAGACAAGCTAACCCATACGGTGACTTCCATACCTCCAATTTCATCATCAAGCGCAGCATCATGCTACAATACCCCTTGGATGAACGTTTCCGTTATTATGGATATGAGGATGTACTGTTCGGAAAGACCTTGAAAGAAAATCATATCAACATCTCACATATTGATAATCCTCTGGGTTACAACCACTTCATTGGTAATATGACTTTTGTCACCAAGACGGAAGAAAGCCTTCGCACACTCTATCAATTCAGAGATGAGTTACAAGGCTATTCTAAAATCATCACTTATGCCTCTAAAATAGAGCGATGGCATCTCAAAACTATTTGCCAAAAGCTCTTCCCTGTGCTCAGTTTACCAATAAAAGCAAGACTAACAGGCAATAATCCAAGCATTTTCTTGTTTAATATATATAAGTTAATGTACTATATACATCTAAACACCATATATGGTGTCACGAACATGTAAAATGTTGGTAATGATGTCGGTGACAATGTCGGTAACGAAATATTCAACAATATTCATAGCCCTAATCATAAATGACATGATTTTGCAGTATTCTATGTTTCGGTTCTGAATAGTCATAATTTATCAAACTTCTAGTTTTTCGGAAGAAGCGTGACTTCACACCCAAGATATCACAAACTACTTGCGCCATATCATCACTCATAAAACGCTTATTCAAAGCTGCTTTTATACCCTTTACAAGATATGGGTGAAGACCTGCGTAAGTTGGAGTGAAATAAATCATAAAAGGAATATCGAGTTGTGGCTTTAGGGCTTGATGTGTATCTGAAGCTAAATCAGTCCGTCCATATTGATTACGAAAATCATGTATTTCCTCACCATGGTCAGAAAGATACAACACAACTGCGTTTCTGTTTTCAAATAGCTCTATTATTTTACTTACAACATAATCATTATATAATGTAGCATTCAGATAATTAGCTATATCTTCTCGTTGTTGCTTCGTTTTATCTTTACATCCTACATTTTCCGAATTATATTTTTTGAAGGTCTCAGGGTACCTTGTTTCTGCTTTCATGTGTTGCCCATAAAGGTGAAAAATGCAAAAGTTTCTTCTATCTTTCTCTAATTTCATTCTGTTCTTGACATAATCCTCCACCAACCCCATATCATATTTATAGGTCTTGACATTTCGTTCATCAAACAAATTTGCAGCAATATAAGGATGGTTCAAAAATCCCATAGAACTATCAAATTCGCCAAGGACATCATTTACAACAAACTGATTTCCATAAAATATGACGTTATAGCCACATCTGCGCATAACAGTTGGCAATAGGGGAGCATCACACCAAGCCCCTTTATCCCTGACACCATTCATTGAAAACAAATACTTGAAGTTTTGCGATGTACCATTATCTGATGCTATCACATCACTAAAAACAAATAATCTCCCTGTATTTTTAAGCTTCAACAACCTTGGGTTCGTATTCCATTTCCCATCATACAAATTACTATAATGTCTATTAAAAGACTCACCTATAATTAGTACAAAATCAGCATTCTTTTCAGTACACCAAGCATGTTCTGTGTAATTTTTCAAAGAATTCTCACAACTATCATACTCTTTCTGAAAATGCCGGTATTGGAGTATAGACTGATAAAATGTCCAAATATTATTGCGCTTAATAGGCGATGGATATTTAGCCACGACTTCATAATTTCGGATATAATCTGTTGAAAAATAATACAGATTACCCAACAAGAGTAATAGAACACAGCACATCGCTGCACAAAGTTTTTTACTTTTTGGAAACGCTGGAACACAAGATACCCTCTTAGCAAGCAGATATTCAACCACAAAGAAAATAATTGATGGTAAAACAAACAGCAGTGTTTTCACATCAAAAATAAATCCTTGTATAAATTCTGTAGCTTCTCGCAGATTGGTCTCTCGCAAAAATTGCAAAGTAAAAGCATCCCAATGTCTATGAAATACAACACTAAGAAATATATTTGATATTGTATATGAGAAGATGACCACATGTAATAGAACATGTATATATTTTGAAATCGTTTTTCCAGTAAACGATACCAAAAGACAAATCACCCATGAAACAGCTACATAAAACAGAGTATTAAAAGGTATAGATACAAAAGGATCCCACCACTTACTTGTATTGATTACCAAAAATTCTGTTATCATCATCATCAATACATAGGTAATCATGATGACCAGATTGATTTTATAGTTTTGTTTTATTGCCATATAAATGTGCTACATAAATAATAGGATGTCCAATTTATTGTACCCACTTTTTGCTGTTTTTAAACACTAAGTGCTTGATATGCAATACTCAACCTTAGTTGAAAGCATATGATACAGCAGAATGCAAATAGCTGATAGTTTTTTCAACTTTAGTTCCTTATAATCAGCAATATAGCTGATAAAAACTTTTAAAAGTTGGGAACATCAAATTGGACAGTCGACATTAATAATGCCGACAAAGTTAACAATAAAAAATGAAAATCCACAAATAAATACAATAAAACTAACAATCTTGTGTTATTTATATAATTAAAATCACTCAAAATCAGAATTATAGCAACAACTATGCAAAAAAAAATAATTATCATATTAACTATCTTATTTGCACATTTTTGCAATATTCCCCTCCATGCTGCCATCGGTGACTGGAAAGCCTACTTGTCCTATCACGATGTGCAAGAAATAGAACAAGCAGGAAATCTTATTTTTGTACAAGCTTCCAACGGTCTCTATGTCTATAACAAGAATGACCAAAGCATCCAGACATTTAGCAAGGTGGATTATCTCAATGACTGTGAGATAGAGCATATCGCCTACAACAAAAGTACTAAACGTCTTGTCGTATTGTATTCCAACAGCAATATAGACCTCATGAATATCAATAATTACGAGGTTACTAATCTACCTGATTATTACAATGCTTCCATAACCAAAGACAAAACTGTCAATGATATTTATACGAACGGAAACTTTGCTTACCTTAGTACAGGCTTTGGCATTGTGAAACTCGATGTTAAAAAAGCAGAAATTAGCGATACTTATAACTTGGGATTTAAAGTAAATTGGTGTGAGATAGATGGAAACACCATCTATGCTTATAGCCAATCAAAGGGAAAATATAGCGCAAGTCTATCAGACAACTTACTTGACAAAAATAGTTGGAATCGAGTAGGGGGATATGTCACAAAAGTACAAGAAGATAAGAGCGAAATCAAGCAATTAGTTAGCACTTTGAATCCTGGCGGCCCGAAATATAACTATTTTTGGTTCATGAAATATATCAATAACCAATTATACACTTGTGGAGGTGGTTACAGACCAGGTGGAGAAACTAACCGTCCAGGAACTATTCAAATTTTGAATAATGATAGTTGGAACATCTATGACGATAACATATCTGAAAAAACAGGCTTATCTTACGTTGATATAAATGCTTTAGATGTTGATCCGTTAGATAAAAACCATGTTTTTGCTGGTGCAAGAAATGGATTATATGAATTTCTTGATGGAAAATTTATCAAACACTATAATTCTGATAATAGCATAATTACTCCTAACAGGGAGAGCAAAAACTATCAAATTATTGGAAGCGTCAAATTTGACAAAGAAGGCAACTTATGGATTACTAACAATCTTTCCTCTCACAATCAATCTCTTATAGAATATACAAAAGAAAAAAAGTGGGTATCCCATTATAACAATGTTTTCTACGATGAAAGTCTCAAAACAACATTAGCTGCTTTGGAGAATCTTACTTTCGATAGTAGAAATCTATTATGGTTTGGTAATAATCATTGGAGTATTCCTTCTTTGTATTGCTACCAACCATCAACTAACACTCTATTATCCTACAAAACATTCATCAATCAAGATGGTACAAACATTAGCGGTACAGCTATACAACATATCGCAGAAGATAAGGAACATAATATATGGGTAGGAACAACTAACAGAGTCTTTATGATAGAAGCCAATGAAGTAGGAAAAGAATCACCAGTATGTACACAAATCAAAGTTCCTCGAAATGATGGAACTAACTATGCAGATTATTTATTAGAAGGAGTAAATATTTCATCTATTGTAATCGATAAGTCCAACAGAAAATGGTTTGGAACTAAAGGAAATGGTGTATATCTCATTAGTTCGGATAATATAACACAGCTAACACATTTTACACAAAAAAATAGTAAATTACTTTCAGACAATATAGAATCCATTGCTATCAATGAAAATACTGGAGAAGTTTTCTTTGGTACAGATAAGGGCTTATGTTCTTACCAAAGTGATGATAATGCTATTAATGAAGATATGACAAAAGATAATGTATGGGCATACCCCAATCCTGTCAAACCTGATTATTCGGGAAACATAAACATTATTGGATTATCACTTGACGCTGACATAAAAATTGTATCTTCCAATGGCTCTCTTATAAAACAAGCCAAAAGCAATGGTGGCATTTACAAGTGGGATGGATGTGATTCAAAAGGCAAAAAAGTCGCCAGCGGTATATACATGGTAGAAACAGCAAAAAATGATGGAAGTAAAGGAACAGTTTGTAAAATTGCAATTATAAGATAATGAACAGTAAATATTTTTTCTTTAAATTATTTATTTTATTGGTAATAAGCTTATTACCAATAAATACTTTTGCCCAATTTACCATCAATGGAAAAAGACCTGCATACGATAAAACTACCAACACTTACTTGGTATCTATTCCACAAAATGTTTTTTTACATGATTATGAAGCAAGCATATCACTTGACCCAGACTCACTATGGACAAATTTAAAAATTGATAATGAAAGTATTACTGATACCTATACATTCATCCACATATCTGCAAATAAGCAATACACTTTATCTGCATCCAAAGGCGAGGAAAAAATCAATGCCTATATCAGTTTTACTTATCTACCAATCTTAGATGTCCAAGGCGTTTTTGGATATGATTACAACAGGGGAAGCATGTATCTTTTAACACCAGAAGCCAATATTTCGACAAGCATCAATATCAAAGCAAAATGGAGAGGAGGTTCTACTAACTCAGAAGGAAAACATAAAAGAAATTATAAAATAAAAACAATAGATGTACAAGGAAAAAGTAAAGATTATTCTTTCTTAGGACTTAGAAAAGACAACAACTGGATTTTAGATGCAGGACAAGTGGATCTTTTTAGATTAAGAAATAGAATAGCAACAGAATTATGGAATGATTTTGCTACGAAACCATATTATTCAGACAAGGAGCCTAAAGCTTTGAGTGGTGTAAATGGAAAAGTAACAGAAGTAATCTTAAACAATGAATACAGAGGAATCTATTCCTTGACAGAATCCATGGATAGAAAAGAGTTAAGACTCAAAAAATACGATGAAAACAATCAAGAATTTCATGGACAGCTTTGGAAAACAAGTGGCTATGGGTATGCTACATTTTGGGAAAAGCCTGGGATATATAACAACAACGATGAAACATGGAATGTCTTTGAAACAAAATACCCAGACATAGAAAATGTATGTCCTACAGATTATAGCACACTATGGAATGCTATAAACTTTGTAGCTACAAGTGACGATGACACCTTCCGTACAGAAGTTGCGGAATACTTTGACATGCCTGTGCTGATTGACTATTATATTTTTCTGAACGTTGTTAATGGAATAGATAATATAGGAAAAAATATGTATTGGGCTGTCTATGACAAGACTGAGAGTAAAAAATTAACACCTGCTATTTGGGATTTAGATGCAACTGTAGGCCAATACTATACGGATGAACCTTTACATCCAGAAAGTGTTTATCCTACTCATCAATTAGGACTATCAGGATTAAATATTTTTTGCCGTCTTTTACAACTTAATGTAGATAATTTTAAAGATAGAGTTTATAAAAGATACTTTACCTTACGACAAAACGAATTAAAACAAGAAAATCTTATTGATAGATATCAGAATTATTACCAATACCTCTTCTCTTGTGGCGCGACTACAAGAGAAGAGAATAAATGGAGTTATGACTCAGACATTGCAGGAAACAAATTAGATTTTAAAGCTGAAAATGAATACATCAACAATTGGATTGTGCAACGCTTAGAATATCTTGACAAGGAAATTTTACAACTAACTTCTGATATAAAAGATGTTTCAAGCAACATACCAAAACAAAAGCATACAATGTATAACATCTTAGGACAAAAAATACAAACCAACTATAACGGTCTTTATATTTTAAATGGAAAAAAATACATATCAAAATAACAATATTCTTTACTTGATAACAGGTCTTTATTGCCTCGCATTAATCTTATTCTTAGCTGTTTGGGGCTATACTCCTACCAATGATGGAGATGGATATATTGAGTTTGCCCAAATCTGCATAAAGAACAAGCAACTTTATCCTTGTATGGCTCTCATCCAAGGGCATCCTTTCATTTGGAACATAGGAAGTATTAATCTTACAGCATTATCACTATTGCTGTTTAATTCTTTATATCCCCTCTTAGTTCTCTTGTGTATTATGAAAGCTATCACAGCATTCCTAATAGGCAAAATATCACAAAAACTTTTTTCAGACAGAATAGCCATCATTGCCATCAGTATTTTCGCACTGTACCCTAATAACTGGGGCCAAAGCACTACCATTCTATCTGAAATTCCGATGATATGCCTTTCTCTTTGTGCCTTCTATATAGCAATCGCAAAAGAGAAAGTATTTTATCTTTTTGTTGCAGGATTGATTTTCGGTCTTGCCAATTGGTTTCGTCCTGTAGCTATAGTTTATATGGGAACACTAATTCTCTATTATATATTCTTTATAAATAAAAAATGGATAAAAAAAAGTTTCAGTTTATGTAGTGGGTATATTCTCTTCATCGGAATTGTAGGTTTAGAATGTTACCATCGTACAGGATTTTTCCTATATCAAGCTGAATCACTTTGGTTTAACATGGCAGAATCTACATATGAGCCATCTGTTGCACCACAATATGGTACTAATCCATACCCTAAAGGAACTATCCGTTATATAGAAAACATGGATAAAAAGAGTGCTATAGAATGTAATGAAATATGGAAACAAAGAAGTATTGAATGGCTTAAACAACACCCTTTTAAATACTTGAAGAAAATTCCTGGCAGATTAATGTATATGTATTATAATGACATGGACAATATCATCGCATTCTCAAGAGTCAAAGAAAAAGCAGAAGATAACTATGTTACATTACCATACAAGAACATCTTACAACGATTTACATCTTTATCTGCTGTTCAATATATTGCTATCATTAATTTAGTGTATTATTGGTTATTGATTATTTTCTCCATACATGGAGGCTATTTTCTTATAAAGAAACATGAATACAAAAAAGCATTCCTTCCTATAATGATAATTATAGGTGGCTCACTTTCGCTTGTACTGGCAATCCATGGTGAAACAAGATTTAAAGCACCGTTCATGCCATTTATATTTATACTTGCTGCTGTTTATATTACATCATGGTTATATAAAAATAAGTCACATGAATACAATTACTAAACAAAGAGACTCAAACATGGAATTACTAAGAATCATAGCAATGTTCTTAGTAATGCTATTCCACATTGACTTTATATCCCTCAATGGCACGAATCATATCACCCCTGAATTTACCCCATTAAAATCCTTCATTAGAATTTTTCTGGCCAATTCTACATTTACATGTGTAGATGTTTTTGTTCTATTATCAGGTTGGTATGGAATGAAGTTTAAATACAGCAAGTTAGGAGAACTCATTTTCCAAGTGCTTTTCTTTTCAATTATATCATATGTTGTATTTGCATTCTTCGGAATAACAAACTACAAGCTGCTTTTGCATGTATTTTTCTTAGATGCTTATTGGTTCGTTCCCACATACCTTGTTTTATACATTTCTTCTCCTATTCTCAACTCATTCATAAACAATTGTTCCCAAAAACAATTGCAGAGCACCATTCTATTATTGGTTATCACTCAATGTTTTTATGGTTGGCTAAGCCCACAAGAAAGAGGTTACAATGAAGGTTGCTCACCAATATCATTCATCATTTTATATCTGATAGCTCGGTATTGTAAGCTATATCCATCTTCTCTTACTACATTAAGAAAAAGAAATGACTTGCTTATATTTCTTACAGTCTGTCTCCTTGCCTCTACTTTTGTGTTTTGTGGAGAAAAATATCAAATCAACATGTTATCAAATACCATGTTTAAGTTTACTTCTCCATTTACAATTATAGCCTCTCTATACCTTATATTATTCTTTTCAAAAATAAGACTTCAAAAAAGATGGATTAACTGGATAGCAATTTCTAGTTTCGCTGCTTTTCTTATCCATTGCTTTCCTGCTTTCAACCAATATATATACCACAATGTCATTAGTTACTTATATCTTAACTATTCAACAGTAACATTTATAGCCTTAGTTCTTTTATTTATTTTCTTCTTATATATTGCATCCATCTTATTGGATAAAATAAGAATTTCGATTTATAAAAAAATATCCAATCATTTTATTTGTTAGATTCACTATTTTTAGTAATTTTACACTCATGAAGTTGAGTATTATCATACCTGTATATCGCACCCAAGATACTCTTGATAGATGCATTCAAAGTATCTTGCAGCAATCATTCACCGACTACGAGGTTATTCTCGTAGACGATGGCTCGACTGATGCGTGCCCGAGAATTTGTGATGAATATGCAGCAAGAAATAAGAATATCGTAGTTATCCACAAGGAAAACGGAGGATTGAGCGATGCACGCAATGCTGGAATTCTACAAGCCAAAGGAGAATATATTACTTTCATAGACAGCGATGATACGATAGCAGAAGACACCCTTTCACTCGTCATAGAAAAAATAATCACGTATCCTGAAACAGATATTTTGGAATATCCTGTAATGGAAAGGTTAGGAAACGGTTCCAAAGAACATTTACTGTTTTTTAAAGAAATAGAATATCAAAATGCCATTGACTATTGGCTGGAAGAGAAAGCATACAACCACACTTATGCCTGGAATAAGATATATAAACGTGCTTTATTTGAACATATATGCTTTCCTAAAGGAAAAAATTTCGAGGATGTCCTGACTGTCCCATATCTCATAGGCCTTCTGCCATATCATGGGAGTTTCGTTACTCCTAACATCAGAACTACAAACGGTGGTTGCTATGAATATCGGTGGAATGCCAAAGGCATCACGGCAAATGCAACATACAAGGATTTATACAATCTGTATGATGGTCATACCCAAAGTCTTCAAGCCATTATGAACAAAATCGGGAGTCAAGAGAAACTGATCCAGAAATATAGCCTTTCTCTGCAAATTTTCATGACACAAATTCTTAATGTCTTGCTCGACCTCTATGAGTTATCGGGACAATACGAAAATAATCCACCAGTTATCCACCATGTTGAAAAACTTGGTAAATCGGTGAAAATCAAAGTTTTTAAACTAAGATTACTTAACATTATAGGTTATCATAACCTATGCAGACTCAACAAATTCGTACACAGATTATATAGAAGAAAATAATATGATTGCAAATACACAAATACCTTTAGTAAGTTTCATCATCACAACTTACAACCTGCCATTAGAATATCTTGTGGAATGTCTGAAAAGCATCCTGCAACTCTCTCTCAACTCAAGAGAAAGAGAAATCATTCTGGTAGACGACGGAAGCGATATTTCGCCCATCAACGATTTAGTGGAATACCAAGATGACATTATCTATATACGTCAACGTAATCAAGGTCTGTCTATTGCAAGAAACACCGGACTGCAAAATGCTTCTGGCAAATATATCCAGTTTGTCGACGGAGATGACTGTCTTATCCAGGTAGGGTACGAGCATTGTCTGGATCTCTTACGCTATCACAATCCTGATATTGTACATTTCACTTCTTCAAATAAAACATTTGATAAAGAAGTTCCTTATCAGTATTCTGAACCCATAAGTGGCAGTGCTTATCTATACAACAACAATCTTCGGGCTGCAGCTTGGTGTTATACCTTCAAGAGAGATCTCTTGCAGCAACAACGTTTCACTCCTGGTATTCTGCATGAGGATGAGGAGTTTACTCCTATACTTTTTTTAAAGGCAGAGCGCATCATAACAACAGATACAAAAGCTTACTATTATCGTGAGAGAGAAGACTCTATTATGCATAAAACAGAAGATAAGCGTCATTATCTCAAACGACTGGCCGATACGGAGAAGGTAATTTTCCAACTACAAGAGAAATCAAATTATCTTTCAGAACCAGAGCGTATCGCTCTCAACCGACGAATAGCCCAACTCACCATGGACTATCTGTACAATACTATCGTATTGGCACAGAACTACAAACATTTAGAGAAAAATATCAAGAGATTGCATGATAAAGGATTGTTTCCGCTTCCTGATAAAAAATACACGAAGAAATATCAGATATTTGCAAAAGCCATCAATAACAAGATTACCAGAAAAATCCTGTTCTACACTCTTTTAAAATTGAAATAAGAGAAAGCCAATGATGAAAATTCTTCTTTTGGGCGAATATAGTAATGTGCATGCCACGCTTGCTGACGGACTTCGCAAGCTGGGGCATCAGGTAACCGTGCTTTCTAATGGTGACTTCTGGAAAAATTATCCACGAGACATCGACCTGGTACGAAAACCAGGGAAGAAGGGAGGTATTATCTATTTAGCCAAGTTGCTGAAGGTCTTGCCCAAACTGCGCGGATACGACATTGTGCAACTCATCAATCCAATGTTCTTAGAATTGAAGGCTGAACGCATATTCCCCATCTATCGTTACCTTCGCCGGCACAACAAGAAAATCATCCTTGGCGGATTCGGTATGGACTATTATTGGGTCAATGTATGCTGCAAAGACAAGCCTCTGAGATACAGCGACTTCAACATCGGCAACCAACTACGTACCAATGCTGACGCCTTGAGAGAAAGAAAAGACTGGATAGGAACAGAAAAGGAACGCCTCAACAAGATGATAGCAAAGGACTGCGACGGAATCGTTACCGGCCTGTATGAATATTGGGTATGCTATAAGCCTTCTTTTTCAGATAAAACAACATTTATTCCCTTCCCCATCCGACCTTACGCCCAGCAGGCAGATATCAAAGGTCAGACACCCGATAAAGTAAAACTTTTCATCGGCATCAACAAGAACAGAAGTGAATACAAGGGAACCGACATCATGCTGAAAGCTGCACAAGATATAGCTGAGAAATACCCTGAAAAGGTGGAACTCCGCATAGCAGAAAGCGTTCCCTTTGCCGAATATATTGAAATGATGAACGGTAGCGATGCCATCCTCGATCAATTATACAGCTACACACCTTCCATGAATCCTCTGGAGGCCATGGCAAGAGGAATCATCTGTATAGGAGGAGGAGAACCCGAAAACTACGAGATTCTGCACGAGGAACATCTGCGCCCCATCATCAATGTACTGCCCAATTATGAAAGTGTTTACCAGCAGTTGGAACACTTCATCGAGAATCCCCAGCTGATTCCTGAACTCAAAAGACAGGGTATAGAATACATTAGCCACCATCACGACTATGTGAAGGTGGCTAAAGAATATGAAGCTTTTTATCAAAAAATACTCGCTTAACAGGTCTTTCCGTTATCGCCTTATGCCTGTATCTTCTTTGCTCTTCTGAAGCTGGAGGCGATGCTCCATACACCGAGAAGAATAAGAGGAATGCTGAGAATCTGTCCCATATCCATAGGCAGACCAGCCTCGAAGGCTACCTGAATCTCCTTCGTGTATTCGATAAAGAAACGGAAGGTGAAGATAAGAGTAAGACACAGACCAAAATAAAGACCAGAGCCTACGCTCTTAGGCCCCTTCTTCTTGTAGATAAAGAAGATAAGGAGGAAGATGATGAGATAGGCTATCGCCTCGTAGAGCTGTCCTGGATGGCGGGGATATTGGTCTTCCTTGACAAAAATGAAAGCCCATGGCACATCGGTCACCTTGCCGATAATCTCGGAATTCATCAGGTTGCCGATGCGGATAAAGGCGGCAGCTATGCCCGAGCAAATGCCCATATTGTCGAGCACTACCCATCCTTTTACCTTCAAGTTACGGCAATAGAGCCAAATGGCTACAAACAAACCAATCACTCCTCCATGGCTGGCCAATCCCTCATAGCCGGTAAACTTCCAACTGCCGTCAGGAAGATGGTGCATAGGAATCAGCATCTCTACAACATGATCCCACTGACTGAGAAAATACTCTGGCTGATAGAAAAGGCAATGCCCCAAACGTGCACCCGCCAATATACCGATAAATATATAGATGAAAAGTGGTTCAAACTTCTCATCGCCTATCTTCTGCTGTCTGTAAAGGCGCTGCATCAGCAGATAACCCAACAGCAAGCCTACAAGCCAGCAAGTGGCATAGTAACGCAATGCTATCGGACCCAAATGAAACAGAATGGGATCAGGATCCCAAACAATATAATTGAGCAGATTAGCCATCATTTCTATATTATAATAGGAGTGGTGAAAAACGCGCAGGGTTAATCACCACACATTATACATTATATATTATTATACATTGAATCTGAAGTGCATGATGTCGCCATCCTGCACAACATACTCTTTTCCTTCGATACCGAGCTTGCCTGCCTCACGTACAGCAGCCTCAGAGCCATACTTGATATAGTCGTCGTACTTGATCACCTCGGCACGAATAAATCCTTTCTCGAAATCGGTGTGGATTACACCCGCACACTGTGGAGCTTTCCAGCCCTTGTGATAGGTCCAGGCCTTCACCTCCATCTCGCCGGCTGTGATGAATGTCTCCAGATTCAGCAGGGCATAAGCCTTCTTGATGAGACGGTTCACGCCACTCTCCTCCAGACCGAGCTCCTCCAAGAACATCAACTTGTCCTCGTAAGTTTCGAGCGATGCGATGTCTTCCTCTGTCTTGGCTGCGATAACCATGCACTCGGCACCTTCCTCCTTGGCCATCTCCTCTACTCTTTTGCTGTACTCATTACCGGTCTTGGCCGAAGCCTCATCCACATTGGCAACATAGAGAACTGGTTTGGTTGTGAGAAGGAAGAGGTCGTGAGCCACTTTCTGCTCCTCTTTGCTCTCGAAAGTCACGGCACGGGCATTCTTTCCCTGCTCCAACACTTCCTTATAAGCTTCGAGCACAGCCACCATCACCTTGGCATCCTTGTTTCCTGCTGCTGCAGTTTTCTGCTGCTTGGAAAGCTGAGACTCAATAGTTTCCAAGTCCTTGAGCTGCAACTCGGTATCGATGATACTCTTGTCCTCTAATGGATCTACGGAAGCACCACCTTCACGAACAATATTGTCATCGTCAAAACAACGTACAACATGGATGATAGCATCACACTCACGAATATTTCCCAAGAATTTATTTCCAAGGCCCTCACCCTTGCTGGCACCTTTTACCAATCCTGCGATGTCTACAATCTCGCATGTAGCAGGAACGATACGACCTGGATGAACTATCTCTGCCAATTTGTTAAGGCGCTCATCGGGTACGGTGATGACGCCCAAGTTTGGTTCGATAGTACAGAAAGGGAAGTTGGCTGCCTGTGCCTTTGCACTCGACAGACAGTTGAACAATGTGGATTTTCCTACATTAGGAAGACCCACAATACCACATTTTAATGCCATTTTATCTTTAAACGTTTAAATTTCTTCGTGCAAAGGTACATTTATTTGCAGACACTACAAAATAATTCATGGTAAATAAATGAAAAATAATCATAGGGATCTTGCGTACTTCAGAAAGATTGTTGTATTTTTGCGCTTATGAAAAATAAAATCATCATCACCATATTGACTCTCTGCATCTGCAGTTGCCAGTACAAGAGTAGTCACACATCCTGCAACACGCCACAAGGTTCTGTTGTCCAAGAAACAAAGTTGATAAGCACAACCCCTGTCAAGAATCAGGGCAAGAGTTCTCTATGCTGGGCATACGCCATGCTTGCCACGATGGAGAGCGAGCACATCATGAAGGGCGATTCGGTCAACCTGTCTGTGGCTTATATTGCCAGAATGATGCTACAGGAGAAGGCCGTAGAATACTACTTTTCTAAAGGGACCAAGCCCATCAGCATGAGAGGCATGGCGCCCATGCTGATACATTATATAAATAAGTATGGTATAGTTCCCTACGACAGTTATGAGGACAAGAAGGATATCGACATGAGAGTTCTGCGCCGCAAGGTGGAGTTTCTGTGCCGCAATGCCATTGCCCAACAAATAGGTATAGAGAAACTGAAAAGCAGGCTCAACCGTCTTTTCGATGACGAGATGGGGTATATGCCTGCCAAGACTGTATATATGCTCGGTGCAGAATATACGCCCGAAGAGTTTGCCAACAGCGTATGCTTCCCTGGCGAATATGAGATGCTCACCAGTTTCACACATCATCCCTTCGGCGAGAGATTTGCATTGGAAACACCCGACAACCAGACCCAAGAAGTTTTTCTTAATGTGCCCATCGACCAGCTGATGCAATACATCCGTAACGCCATCATCCACGGACATCCAGTTTGCTGGGAGGGAGACATCAGCGAGGAAGGTTTTCGTCATCCCCGACATGGTTTTGTAGACGTTCTGCCTTCTCAGCTTCCCACCACACAGGCGTCACGCCAAAGAGAGTTCGAAAGTCTGAAAACCACCGACGACCACGTGATGGAAATCATCGGCATGATCAGCAAGAACCATCGTAACTACTATGTATGCCGCAACTCCTGGGGCAACCATTGGGGCAAGGCAGGACACATCTGCCTCTCGGAAGACTATCTGCGCCTTAAAACCATAGCTGCAGTTATCAGTAAAGAAGCACTAAGATAGCTGTTTTTGCTTGTGCACGCACACAAATAGTTGATTTAGGTCAAAAAAATGGCGTTTCTCTTGCTTTTCCCATCAATTATTTTGGCAGTTATCTCTAATCGTCGTACCTTTGCATCGTCAATAAGACAAAAGGTTATTAGGTTTTTAGGTTAAGATTGTTAGTTGTTTAGGTTTTAGTTAGTAAATTTAAGGTAGATTAAAAAGATTGTTTATTCAAGGACAACAGGTATTAGAAAAGTAAGGTAAATAAAAGATTGTTTATTCAAGGACGACGAAACAGAGTGTGAAACTTGCGAAAGCAGAACACTTTTTGAGTTATGAAAAATTTGGGAATATAGTATTCTAAGTACGCAATTTCGACAAAGTTCGGAGTTGCGTATTTTTTTTATCATTTTATTTTGTTTAACCAACGAAAAGTAGTATTTTTGCACATAACATTAAAATAAGATATGTATTATGGCTAAACATCCCCTTTGGAATGAAGAATACTGGCTCTTGCTGCTACAATTGTATCAGAAGAAGCCCATGGGTGTAAAACCGCTCTATTCGAAAGGTATGGTAGACCTAAGCCTGGAGTTGCACATACCACCCACCTACCTGCATGAGCAGATGTTCAAGCTGAGAATGATGACACCTCGCATCACACGGCTATGGGAGAAGTATGCCAACAAGCCAGGCAAGCTGTCTCACGACATCAAGATGCTCAGAAAGATGCAAGGCTACGGCAATGCAGAGGCATTCTACCAGGGAGTGAAGCTCAACGAAACATTCGAGCGCGACTGGGAGCCGCTTGAGGCTGACCCCACCCTCACGCCCGTGAAGCTCATCATCATACTCGACCTCTACTTCCAGCTCACCCCTATCACCATGGTGGCTGAGACGCCAGAGATTATCGATCTTGCCAAACTGATACATACCACACCGGAGAAGATAGCCGACGTGATGAGCATATACATGTTCTGCGACCCGTATCTCAACCGAGAAGACGTGCTCATCAGTCCTCTGCTCAACGACTGCAGTGCCATCTGGCAACGATATGGGAACGGCAATCCTGACAAACTCTATCAGCTTGCCACAGAACTGAAAATTTACTTCAAAAAACAATAAATACAACTCACACCAAGTAAAAATGGCTCAGAAACTCATTCAGACACAAGAACAGAAGCTTCAACAGCTGCAAAAGCTCTCTGCCCAGCAAATGTTGCAGGTGAAACTCTTGGAAATGCCACTTACCGAATTAGAAGACAGCATCAATGCTGAGCTGGACGACAATCCAGCCCTGGAAAGCGAGAATCCAGACGACATGCTGGCAAATGACACAAACGAAAACGATCATTTGCCGGAAGACAACGACTCGCATAACAATGACGAGGAGGACGACTACGAGGCACAGACAGAAAAGGAGGAAAGAGAAGATGCTCTCGACTCGGCACTGGAAAACATAGGACGCGACGACCTGATGCCCGACTATAATTCAGACCGAAACAACAAGCAGGATGCCGACTACGAGGAAATGGTTTACGGCGACACCATCTCCTTCTACGACAAGTTGAAGGAGCAGATGGACATGCAGATGCTCGACGATACCGAAAAGCAGATCATGGAATATCTCATCGGATCACTCGACGACGACGGCCTGTTGCGCAAAGACCTCGACAGTATTTGCGACGAACTCGCCATCTATCAGAATATAGACGTCAGCGAACAGAAGTTGGAGAAGATATTGCACATTCTGCAAACCTTCGACCCTGCCGGCATCGGAGCAAGAAACCTGCAGGAATGTCTGCTTTTACAAGTGAAACGCATGCCTAAGGGCGTGTTGCGAAAGTCGATGGAAGAAGTATTCACCGACTACTACGACGAGTTCACCAAGAAGCATTGGGACAAGATAAAGACGGGACTTGAACTGAACGACACCCAGCTCGCCACCCTGCAGGAAGAGATACGCAAACTCAACCCTAAGCCGGGAGCATCGTTAGGCGAGACCGAAGGCAGAAACCTGCAACAGATAACGCCCGACTTCATCGTCGACACCAACGACGACGGCACGGTGACATTCTCGCTCAACCGGGGCAATATGCCCGAGCTGACCGTCTCCACCTCATTTACCGACATGATAGACACCTACAAAAAGAACAAGGGAAACATGAGCCGGCAGGACAAGGAGGCATTGCTCTATGCCAAGGAGAAAGTTGACAAGGCACAAGGATTCATCGAAGCCATCAGGCAACGCCGACACACACTCATCGTCACGATGAAAGCCATCATCGAAAGACAGAAAGCCTTCTTTCTCGATGGCGACGAGGCCGACTTGAAGCCTATGATTCTCAAGGATATAGAAGAACGTACAGGACTCGACAAAAGTACCATATCGCGTGTCAGCAACATGAAATACGCCCAGACAAAATGGGGAACTTTTCCGCTGAAGTTCTTCTTTACAGACAGTTACACCACCGAAGACGGCGAGGAAATGTCGACCCGTAAAATCAAGTTGACTCTGAAAGAACTAATAGAGCACGAAGACAAGAAAAAGCCTCTCAGCGATGATGCCCTTTCCAAGGTGCTGAAAGAAAAAGGGTTCCCTGTAGCCCGCCGCACGGTAGCCAAATACAGAGAGCAGTTGGGCATTCCTGTAGCAAGGCTTAGAAAATAGATGCAAGGCTTAGAAAACAAAAAGATTGTTATGAAAGAAAAGAATATCATATTGACAGCACGCATCATGAGCATGCTTTTCACACCGTTCTATCTGCCCTTGGTAGGACTTGTGGCATTGTTTCTGTTCAGTTACATGTCGCTCCTGCCTTTGGCTTATAAGTTGCCCATGCTGCTCACCGTCTACTTGTTTACCATTCTTCTGCCTTCGGTACTTATCCATATCTACCGCCGATACCAGGGATGGAGCACCACCGAACTGGGCAAGAAAGAACGACGCATCGTGCCCTACATCATCTCCATCGTGTGCTACTTTGGGTGCTTTTTCCTGATGGAATACCGCAACACTCCCCGTGTCATCAGCATCATCTTAGTGGCTGCTTTGATTATACAGATGGTGTGTGCCTTCATCAATATATGGTGGAAGATATCCACCCATACAGCAGCCATAGGCGGTGTGGCAGGAGCCTTACTGGCTTATTCTATCAGTTTCTCGTTCAACCCCATCTGGTGGCTCTGTCTGGTACTCATCCTGGCAGGCATGGTAGGTACAGCACGAATGATACTGCGCCAACACAGCCTGTCGCAGGTTGTAACAGGATTCTTCATCGGACTCGTCTGCGCCTTCCTCGTCATCTGAGGGAAAAAACTGTCAGCAGGAATAATAGAAAACGAATTCAGTAAAATTATAAATATAAGAAAACAATGAAACCATTAGTTAGCATTATCATGGGCAGTACAAGCGACCTGCCTGTTATGGAAAAAGCATGTAACTGGTTGAACGACAACCAGATTCCTTTCGAGGTAAATGCCCTCTCAGCACATCGCACCCCCGATGCAGTAGAATCATTTGCCAAGGGAGCCAAGGCTCGTGGTGTGAAGGTCATCATCGCAGCTGCCGGCATGGCTGCAGCCCTGCCTGGAGTTATTGCCGCATCTACTCCGCTTCCTGTCATCGGTGTGCCTATCAAGGGTATGCTCGATGGTCTTGATGCCATGCTCAGTATTATCCAGATGCCTCCTGGAATCCCTGTAGCTACTGTCGGAGTCAATGCTGCTCAAAATGCAGCCATCCTTGCTGCCGAGATGATTGCTCTCTGCGATGAGGAAGTGGCTCAGAAGGTAGAAGCATGGAAGGCTGGCCTTGGTGCCAAGATTGAGAAAGCCAACAAAGACTTGGCGGAAGTGAAGTTTGAGTACAAGTGCAACTAACATGGTAGACTTATTCAATTACACTCGCCGTGCCTCTTCTGTGGCACATATCGGATCTCTCGACTTAGGCGGCGACAATCCCGTACGCATCCAGTCGATGACCACCACCAATACCAATGATACCGAGGCTTGCATACGTCAGGCTGAGGAAATCATCAAGGCTGGTGGCGAGTTGGTACGCTTTACCACACAAGGTTCACGGGAGGCAGAGAACATGAAGAACATCAATGCCGGCATTCGTGCCGACGGCTATCTGACACCGCTTGTAGCTGATGTTCACTTCAATCCTAACGTTGCCGACGTTGCTGCTCTCTACTGCGAGAAGGTTCGTGTCAATCCTGGCAACTATGTTGATCCTGCCCGCAAGTTCATCAAGCAGGAATATACCGACGAGGAATATGCTCACGAACTGCAGAAGATAGAAGACCGATTCGTTCCATTCCTCAATATCTGCAAGGAGAATCATACAGCCATCCGCATCGGCGTGAACCATGGCTCGCTGTCCGACCGCATCCGCAACCGCTATGGCGATACTCCCGAAGGCATCGTAGAGAGCTGTATGGAGTTCCTCCGCATCTGCAAGAAAGAGAATTTCCACGATGTGGTCATCAGCATCAAGTCGTCCAATACCGTGGTGATGGTTCGCTCTATGCGCCTCTTGGTCAGCGAGATGGAGAAGGAAGGCATGAACTATCCGCTGCATTTGGGCGTTACTGAGGCTGGTGAAGGCGAGGACGGAAGAATCAAGAGTGCTGTGGGCATTGGTGCCTTGCTTGCCGATGGTATCGGCGATACCGTGCGTGTAAGTCTGAGCGAGGAACCTGCTGCAGAGATTCCTGTAGCCCGCCATCTGGTGGATTATATCGGAAAGAAGCAGGGACAGCTGCTGATTCCTGGCGAGGCTTGTCCTCAGTTCGACTGGCTTCGCCCTGTGCGCAGAGAGACTCAGGCTGTAGGCAATATTGGCGGAAATCAGGTTCCCGTAGTCATCAGCAACCGTATCAATGGCGAGAGCACGATTTGCGACAATGAGGATGCCAAACCCGACTATATATATATAGGTGGAAAGAAGCCTCAGCAGTTTGTGCCTGGCCAGAGCTACATCGTAGATTATAATGTCTACGAGACCCTGAACAGCAAACCAGAGACCACGGGTGCCAAGCTCTATCCTATCTTCCCCGCCATGGCTATGCCGCTCATCGCCAGCATCAGGGCTGACATCAAGTTCCTCACCTTGCAGTTTGGTACTCCAGCCGAAGAATACATCGCTTGCTTGAAGAATCATCCGGAGGTGGTAGTCATCTGCGTGAGCAATCACCAGAACCGACTTGGCGACCAGCGTGCCCTGGTACACGAGATGATGAATGCCGGCTTGAAGAACCCTGTCATCTTCGCAGAGATGTATCAGCACAGCAAGGAGGAGAAGAGCGACTTCCAGTTGGAAGCCGCAGCCGACATGGGAGCCTTGATGATAGACGGTCTGACCGACGGCATCTGGCTGATGAACAATGGCGACATCCCTGCCCAGACCATTGATGAGACTGCTTTCGGTATTCTCCAGGCTGCCCGTCTGCGTACCAGCAAGACCGAGTATATCAGTTGTCCGGGTTGTGGCCGTACGCTCTACGACCTGCGCGAAACCATTGCCCAGATCAAGGAAGCCACCAAGCATCTGAAGGGCTTGAAGATTGGTATCATGGGCTGTATCGTGAATGGTCCTGGTGAAATGGCAGATGCCGACTATGGCTATGTAGGTGCCGGTCCCAACAAGGTAAGCCTATACCGCAAGCAGGTTTGCATAGAGAAGAATATCCCGCAAGAAGTGGCAGTAGAGCATCTGCTTGCCCTCATTGATGCGGATAAGAAATGAGTCCACAGCATCATCAACCTAAGAACTGATGCCCCCAGATACTTTTCTCCATGTCTCGGCAGAGCATGGAGAAAGTATCGAAAAGGGACTCCGACCACTTCTTCATGCCAAAGATTTTCTTCTTCTCAAAGAACATCTCCTTGTCCCACTGTGTATAGTCGTACTCGGAGAATACCCTGATGAGATTGTGGTGCTAATTTATTGAAAAAATAAGCAGAAAATATGGGATTATTTTTTTGTGGTAAAGTTTACATCGTGATGTATTTTTTTGTATCTATAAGATTTCATATCAGATACTTTTTGGATTTACCGTTGAGCATGTGCTCATACGTAAAAAGTTTTTTATGAAAAAAGTGTCAAAGTATCATTTTTTTTTGCTGAACATATAGATAAACAACTGACACATAATAAGATAGAAGAATGATACTTTTTCGTTTATTTTACAAGAAGTATCATAGAAGTATCATCAATCTGATAGAAGTATCATAAAAAACGTCATCTAAGTATCACAAAATCGTCATGAGGCATTATGCACAAAAGCAAAGCCGCCGATCTGCACGGAGTGCCCAAGAATCGCCTGACTTTTGGGCACTCTGTGAACACCGCACGGGCAATCAATGCCCGACGGTTGTTCTGTTGATGCCCATCGCTTGTTCAGTCGATGCCCGACGCTTGTTCAGTCGATGCCCGACGCTTGTTCACTGAGTGCCCACTTGAAGGGCAAGACAGGCCACCTGATGGTCTCTTACAGAACGGCTTATGTGATTTTATTCCTAATCCAGCTTGTCAATCTTTCTTCTTATTCATAGTTTGTATAGGCATTCTTTACATACAGGAAGAGTTGGTGCTAAAGTTTTTTATAAAACAGGAATAGAAGACACTTTTTTTTTTAGTCTTTTAAATCGACTCAAAGCCAAATTTAATGATGTTTCTTGCGATTTATGATACTTTTATGATACTTTTATGATACTTTTTGTAAAATAAACGAAAAAGTATCATTCTTGTATTGTACAGTGTATCAGATGTTTATAAGAATTTCGTGCTAAATAATGATACTTTGATACATTTTCCCGCAAAAAACACACTCATGCGCAAGCAATTATTTTCAATACATCTTTCATATTATCCAGCAGATAACTGATAGTCTTGTCCGCAAGTTCAACATAGAACTGCAATCCGCAGCAAAAATACGATTATTTCTTGAGCCAACCAAGAAATCTGCAATTTTTCTTATGACGCATTTTCCATATTTCTTAAATTTCTTATTCGTTATGCAAACGAAGATGATTCCCCAAGCAAGTAACTTTAGTTAAAGTTCAATAATAAATATCACTTTAATTATCAGACATTTGGAAATATCTTTTAAAAAGATTATCTTTGTGCAAGATATTTCTAATGCAAAGCTTATGGAATTTAAGAAACTCATAGATAGAGGGGCAGAATTAGAGCGAATGAATGAAGCCCTTCATAGAGAAGATACTCAGTTTGTCGTCATTTATGGTAGGCGTAGAATCGGTAAATCAGAACTTATAAAACGCATCGTCAAAGCACGGCATAAGGCGATTTACTTTTTGAGCGACACATCGTCAGAGACAGTTCAACGTGTAGCTTTTTCCAAAGTTGCAGCTTCTGTAATAGATGGTTTTGACAAGGTGACTTACCCAGATTGGGAAACTTTGTTTAGAAGTTTCAACAATCAGCTCTCTGAGCGTATGTTGGTCTGCTTGGATGAGTTCCCTTATTTGGTGAAAAGTTGTGATGTACTTCCCTCCATCATTCAGAAACTCCTGAATGAGAAAATATTGAAGTTTGATTTGATATTGTGTGGTTCTTCGCAGCAGTTGATGCATGGATATGTACTCAACCGACAGTCACCCCTCTATGGTCTTGCCAATGAAATTATCAAGATGCAGCCTATTCCTGCCCAATATATCAGTATGGCTATGGAATGTGATGCTGTGCAAGCCGTGGAGGAATATGCTATTTGGGGAGGAGTGCCTCGTTATTGGGAATTGCGTAGGGATTATCCTGATAAGGAAACGGCCATTCGTAAGGTATTGCTTGATCCGCAGGGACCTTTGATAGAAGAACCTCAACGCCTACTTCGTGATGATATGAGGGATACGGTGCAGGCATCTACTTTGTTGACAATTATAGGCAATGGTGCCAACAAATTGTCTGAAATTGCAACGAGGGCAGGTAAAGACAGTAGCACGATTTCTGAACCTTTAAGCAAGTTGCGAGAACTTGGCTATGTTAGCCGAGAGGTTCCTTTTGGTGAGAGTCCTAAAAAAAGTAAGAAGGGAATTTATCATATCAATGATTCTCTTTTACGTTTTCACTATCAGTTTATTGTGCCTTATCGTTCTATTTTGGAATTGGGAAGAATGGATATGGTGATGCAAGTGGTTCAAGCTCAACTTCCACAATTTATAGGTCAATGCTGGGAATTACTTTGTCGTGAATATGTTAGTGGAAATATTATAGATGGCTTAGCCTACAATGTCGCGTCTCGTTGGTGGGGTAAGATATTTCCGCCAGAATATAAGGATGGTAAGATGGTTGAGTTGGATGTTGTGGCGGAGTCTATTGATAAGAAGCATATCTTGGTAGGAGAATGTAAATGGACGCACGATGAAGATGCCGACAGGCTCATGGATGTTTTGGCGCAGAAAGCTAAGTACTTGCCTTTTATTAAGAAAGGGCAGGAAGTTCATCTTGTGCTATTCTTAAAGGAGTCTCCAACTCATTGTGCTAAGGGTATGCGAGTATTCCTGCCAAGTGATGTAATGAAGGCTTAGTTGGTATAGGAGCAGCCGATAGCGTGCGAAAAACGGCCGAGACGAGATGCACTGGATAATATATCAAGATGCACTTTAGTCCGAGCAAGTCACAAACTATGCGAGTGAATAGAATGGCTCGGTCCTCACAGTTTATTTTCTCAATTATCTGCCCAAAAATGAATTTATCTGCCTCATTTTGATATCAAATAAGGCAGACAAATCGAAAATGAGGTCGATAAATTATGACAGGATCTTTTATTTGACAATATATCCTGTACCTCTTCCTTTCCCTACTTTTTGGATTTCTCCAGCATCCAGCATTTCTTTTAATGTTCGTTCGATGGTGCTGATACTGATGTCTGGGCAAAGGGCGGAAATGTCGGTCTTGGTAATCTTACCTATTCTCTTTTGGAAGATAGACTTAATGCGATCTGCTTTTGAAAGAGTTTTACCATGTAGATGCTCTACTCTGTCTTGAAACTCTTGGTAAGCTTTCAAGATGACACCAAGGTAGTAACTTGTAAAGGGTTGGTAGTCATTCTTGCTTTCATACCATCCTATGGAACTCGCTTTTAGGGCTTCATAATAGGTTTCCTTCGACTTCTCAATGAACATTTCAATACTGATGTATTTACCGACAATGTACCCACAACGATAGAGCAAGAGAAGTGTGAGCAAGCGACTCATGCGACCATTGCCGTCATTGAAAGGGTGGATGGAAAGAAAGTCGAGCACGAACATGGGTATGAGCAACAGGGCATCATACTCACTTTTGTCCAAGGCTTCGTTGAATGCCTGGCAGAGATCTTCTATCGCTTCTGGCGTTTGGAATGCAGGAACAGGCTTAAATCTGATATGCTCTTTCCCCTCTCGGTCTGTTTCTGCGATGATATTATCTGTGTTCTTGAAACGTCCACCAACTTCTTTTCCACCGAAGGAGTAAAGGTCACGATGTAGTTGCAATAGGTTGTTGGGGCGAATGGAAATGTACTCATAGTTCTCATGGATGGTAGTGAGTACTTCTCGATAGCCTGCAATTTCTTCCTCTGAGCGATTTCGTGGTTCAGTTTTCTCTACGACAAGAGCATGAAGGCGTTCATCGGAGGTGTAGATTCCCTCAATACTATTGGATGCTTTGGTACTTTGTATCTTTGCAATCTCTAACAGGGCTGAAAGAGTATCTACTTGGACCGAAATATAGAGGTCTTGTTTGCCCTTGTATTCGTGAAGTGCTGCAATTTGGCTGACGATGGAAGGTGTCAGCAACTTCTTGGGGGTATCTTTGTAATCGAATTGATGCATGCCTATTGTATTTATTGGGTTTATATTATCGGTTGCAAAATTACGATAATTTTCTCAATTATTTGCCCCAAAAATGAATTTATCTGCCTCATTTTGATATCGAATGATGCAGATAAATCGAAAATGAGGCAGAAAAACCCTACTTTGTCATAAAATCCTAATGTTTTTGATTACTTCATCACATTTTTCCTGCTTTTGAAGGGACAATACCCAATGCACCTATCACTTCCTCATAGATTTCTCGGCATTTGCTTTCCGCCATCTCCTTGGCAATCTCATCGGGATTGTCATGGAGATAGTTATCCAATATTGCTAATATATTATTTGTTTCTTGCATAAACCGATAGATAATAACAAGATATTATCAGTTGCAAAGATAGTATTTTCTGATAAAAAGTAATACTATCTTTAAGAAACTTTTAGAAAAAATCAAGTTTCGCACATCAGTTACATTTTCAGCCACAACCCCATCAATTGATCATCTATATAATAAGTAGCTTGCGAGGTAGAAACCAAGTGATATTCCAACAGTTTTTTGATGGCGCTCTGTACACTACTTGCTGAACGAAGATTATGTTTTTTAATAAAAGCAGCAGAAGTAATTTTCTTAGCCATGCCAGCTTTGGCAATAGCATACAAAAGTTCTTTTGGGGGCAAGGTTAGCCGTGAGAGAATTTCACTGAACTTACGGTCATTGTCCAATATCAATGAACGGATAATAGCATCTATCATCTCACTATCCGCAACACCCTTTGGGTCTGTTTGATTGAAAGCCTCATGCATTACTTTCTGTATATAATATGTATTGCCACCAAAAGTATGATAAGCTAATGCAATTGCTTCCGCTTGAATATCTTTATCAAAATGATGGAACAAGCCAATGGCAAACTCGATGTATTTGTCTATAGGAATGACGTCAAGATTCATGATGTCTGCACTATTATAGAATGGTCGTGCTTTCTCAGAAAACATCTCAGTGATGAAATGCCGCTCACTTCCCGAAAATATAAAGTTGGCATTGCTGCATCTTTGGATATAAGTACGGAGAACTGCTTCCATATTTTTCTCTGGATAATAGCCAATCTGCTGAAACTCATCTATCGCAACAATACATTTTTTGTCTGCTTGCTCCAAACAAGCAAATATCTCCTCCAAGGTATAGAGGGGATTGGAAATATCGCCAAGGGAGAGGTTGAAAGTAGGTGTATTGGAGATTGGGTCGTATCCAAAACAGCCATTGATGGATTTCAAAGTATTGACCACCATCTTTAGCAGCTTAGAGCTACGACGAGCAGCTTGCTCAAACACAGCCTTGCCTAACTCAAAGGCAAACTCATTGATACTTGATGTGCGAAGAATATCTATGGAAATAGAAATAAAATTATCCTTTATAGTAGGCGAATCCAAGCAAAAGTCAATAAGTTTACTTTTGCCCACACGTCTTGCCGCCATTATGACAATATTCTCACCATTGGTGATTTTTGTGATGATTCTTTTGGCTTCTTGCTTTCTGTCGCAGAAGTACTCTGGCTTGATGTATCCAGTTATGATAAAAGGATTCTCCATATTCTTCCATGCTTTAGTTTCCGCATGCAAATATAATTATTTGTTTTAAATTATGCAAACTGCATAATCTAAATTACATAATCTTAACAAGTAGAAAGAGAATTGCCTATGACTTCTTGTCCATGGAGTATAGCTTTCACCTGCTATACGGAAAAGGCAGAGAGACAGGATTAGCTGAACGGCAGGAATGCCTGCTTGCTTCTCCAAGGACATTCTACAGAACAGGTGACCAAGCCCAAGCCAGGTAAAAAGTGACATTAAATTCGTTCTCAATGAACTTTTAACACTTAATATGTGGACAACTCAGAAAAATTGCTTAATTTTGCATCTATAACAGTTACTCTTTAAATTGTTGTTTAGCGATTACAAAGATCGCAACTTTTTATTGAGAAACCGTTGTTTTTTACCCTATATTTTTTGGGGGAACTTTTATTCATGATTTTAAACTTAAAAAAATATGAAAAAAAATATTTTGGTATTTCTCTGTTTATGCAGCACGTTTACATATGCCCAAAAGCCTGTTCTGAAAGCTGGCTCTCTAATTTCCATTGAGAACAAAAAGGAAATCCGTGCCAAGAATGTAAATGTAGGAGATTTGGTGGCTTTTGATGTATCTGAAGATATAAAAGTCGGTGATAGCATTGTAATATCAAAAGGGGCAAAGGCATACGCAAAAGTACTCGTTGCAAAGAAATCTGGTATTGCAGGAACAAAGGGTAAATTAAAAGTTGAATGGTTGTATTGTGTTGCGAACAATAATACAAAAGTTCCACTTGAAGGAGAAATTGATTTTAGCAGAAAAAATCATACGTCAGGTGCAGTCGTTGCTGGTACCATTGTTGCAGCTCCGCTAATATTCTTAACGGGACAACATGCTGCCATTCCCGCAGGATATACAAACGTAACAACAGTGAAAATAGATACCGAATTATAAAAGAACTGAGTTCACTTGAAAAAATCGCAAATCATATTTTTTATAAACTTTATGGAGATATGCTAAAACCTGTAGCAAGCCATTGCTTGTCGTACTCAAAAGTACACACCTTTTCATCGACACTCAATGCCAAAGTGCCGACCGTCTCTTGATGATACTTAACAATCAAAAATTCTATTCTTTTCATAGCCGATGTGCTTTTTTCTTGTTAGCATTCCGCTTGATCTGTTGCAGTTCCTCCATCGTCGAATACTTAGGTTGCGAGAAGACATGCCTTATCTCTGACGTATATTCCAAAGCCATGGCGATACCTATCAAGTTTTTGAGCGAAATCAAACCCTTCTGTTCAAAACGCGTGATATTGCTGACAGCCACACCCGACTTATCCGCCACTTGTTCACGTGTCATATTATTCTCTATCCTTCGTCTTCTAAACTCATTCGCCATCTCCTTGGCAATCTCATCGGGATTGTCATGGAGATAGTTATCCAATATTGCTAATATATTGTTTGTTTCTTGCACAAACCGATAGATAATAACAAGATATTATCAGTTTCAAAGATAGTATTTTTTGGCGAATAGTAGCCTCATCATTAAGATTTTTTTTAAGAAAAATAGCATTACATTGTAACTACTCAGTTCACCACAGGGGCTTTCCCTTGTGGTGAACTGAGTAGTTACTGAAATAAACATTTAAAACAAGCTTTACTTTTTAAAGTGGGCTCAGTTGATTAAACTCATATAGCACCTGACGCAGATAATCGTCAAGCACATGATTGTAAATATAGTAAGCCAAGTCCTCGGGCATTTCCATGCCTTTGGTAGCTATAGCAATACCGCCAGCCATGCAAGCCATTGTATCGGCATCACCACCAAGAGAAATGGCATTACGAATTGCCGCAGTATAAGAATTAGCCTCTAGATAAGAGATGATTGACTCTGGCACACTTTTCTGACATATCTCCCAAAAATTATAATCAGGACGAATCTCATCGAGAGTTCGATGCAGATTGTACCCTTCAAAGTTTTCTTCTATGTAATTTCGTATTTGCTTCTTACTCTTCCCTTGTCGAGCTAAGAATATGCAAGCAGCAATGGCTTGAGCTCCCTTGATACCTTCAGGATGATTATGAGTTACCTCAGCTGAAATCTTGGCAAGTTCCAAAGCCTCATCCAATGTCTTGGCATAGAACGCACATGGACTAACTCGCATAGCAGAGCCGTTACCAAAGCTGTTATAAGGCTCAGTTTTTCTGCTGATAATCCAACGTAAGAATTTCTGCCCATAACCAGCAAACATATACTTTCTTCCAAGCTCTTTCATACACTCCACAAGTTTCTCATGAGTATGCTCTTGGTCGATAGTCAACCATTTTGCGACAGCTAAGGTCATAACCGTGTCATCTGTAAAACGAGGTGCTTTATATAAGTCGAAGTAGATGCTTTTCACAGGATTAAACTCATAAGCTGCCCCAAAGCAATCGCCTGCTATAGCTCCGATAATGCCTGTTGTAGGAAAAGACGGTTTCGCCTTTACCTCTTGCGCCTCATCTTGATTTCTCATTCTATGACGAAGTACATTCCATGAATCTAATATTTTCTTTAGTCTCCTCATAGGCATAAAACTATTTTTCCCACTATCAATGCTAACACAAAAATTACAAGAGTTGCTTTCTTGTGCTGCCGAATACAGGTTATCAATTCTATTACAGTCATAACTCCTCATCTTTTTTATAATCTTCAAACGACATTTCCTTGACGAGTTTTCCTTTTTCATCATAAACAGAAACGACAGAATATCTGCCAGGCTCGCCATTAGCATGATGTCTGAAAGATAAGCAAATAGGTAAGCCCTCCTCAGATGTAAAACCGATACAGCCACGATTAGATGGCAATAATATAGACTTCTTAGTTTCCGTATCAATGATAAAACTAAAAGTCGGTCCTAGTTCTTCCCTATTGCCATTCACAACTATTAAGTTTTCATCGAAAGGAAACGCCATCGTATCCATAATGGAAAAAGTAGAATCAATCGACAGCTTTTCACCACCATAGACATATTCATGTCCTCGAAGAATTTCCAACAAGCTATCATTCTTCCCTTCTCCCACTTCCATTCTATCCCCTTGCTCTACTTTTTCAGCTTTTTGATTGCGACAACTGGCAAAACAAATATTGAAAAAGAAAAGAGACTGCCATAGCAATAAATATTTAGAAACTCTCATTTTTCTCATTCTATTTATGGTATTGGTACCAACTTCGCCGATTCCAATGATTATATTCTTTGAATTCTCCGTATTATTCCCCATACACACTTCATTTTTGGGTGCAAAGTTAATCAAAATTTAATATAAGATTCCACAATTATACGAGAAGATTACAAAATCTTCCCCATGTTTATATTCCACAACTCTGTTTTCTTGAACCTTCATGATGACGTGCTCTCTCACAAGTCCTTTCCACTCATTCCAATAACAGCAATAGACATGAGCATCGAATCCACCTTCACAATCTTCAATTTCAACGGATGAACGAGTATACCCCTTATCTATCACAGCACTTACATCCCTATCTCTCAAAGCAGGAATCTTTGCAAAATCAGAATCATCGAATATGAAAACACGCTGACGATAACCACCATGCCACCAATATGGCAATATGGTATTAGCATTCATCAATAGATATAGCTCCCAAATTGCACGTGTAGACTTTGACACAACTACATATTTCCAAATTAAAAAATCTCGCTCTCCCTCAAATTTGACGCTATTACTTTCCATATCAAAGTATGTAGCACTATTCTTTGAGTTAGCCACATAGAAATAAGACTCATCTCCTATTGCATTTTTCCCATCAGAATATAACCTGACACTTATATACCAATCCCGGACAATCTGTATTTCAGGGAAAAGCACATGAATGAACTGAGAATAATCCAAATTACTTTTGATGATCTCAAACTTAGATATTCTTTGAAAGACATTGCCTTCTATTTCAAATTCATTTTTACCATTGTCGTCTCTTAGCAAGGATATTAAAACTTCGTACTTTCTTTCCTGCCAAAAAATCTTCACTAAATTTTTAAGGGCTGCCGTTGAATTATGCTCAGCTGCTATTCTAAAATATTCGAGTCCTTTTTCCTTATCTAAGTGTTCTACGTTATAAGTCAAAATTCCCAAATTGTTAGCAGCCTCATAAACACCATTGTTCAAGGCATCTATATAGCAATTCTTGATTTTCTCATACTCATCATAGTTCTCCATATATAGGACATACAAGACTTGTTCCATAAACTTAGCTGCAGCAGCATAGGGTGAAGTCTCTTTTCTCTTCGTTGCACCTAATGTTGCAGCAGCAACTTTCATTTTTATCGACTCCCCTTTAAATAAAGAAGCGATGTATTCACTATGTCTCAAAGGCATAGTATAATATAGACCAATCTGAAACATATCATTAGTCATCCAAAGTTCTTCCTCTTTTTTTGTACCAATGACTCGTTCCAACCTATTATCATCATGCAATGCGCTCTCTTCATCAAAAACGAACTCAACAACCTTACCGCAACTTGGACATTTTGACACAGCTCCACAAAAGTCAATAGAACTATTGCTAAAAACGAAATTTTCCCAACTAAGCATTTCGGAAGTTCTTCCACAATTCAAACATGGCATTCTATTACCTCTTGCCTCCTGTTTAGATATTTCCTTTATATCTTTATCTTGCAGAGCTAAAGGAAAATGATCCAATGTTTCCTCCCATTTATTACCAGCTTTTCCAAATAGATTAATTCTATCAATAATTCGACCAACAAAGACGCCAAGTTCTATCAAACCATTCTCTATGTAAAACAACACATATGCCGTAGCATAACCATTAGGAGAAATGGCCAAAGTTGTGCGAGAATAGAAAGTACAGAACTTTACTTCAAACTCAACATCCAACTTATCATGAGTTACTCGCTTCACCCAGTCCTTCCAATAGCCAATAACTTCATTACGCCCAATAATAGGAGACCGACTTTCTTTCGCCCACTCCCATCTCACATTATCATCAAGCATACTTTCAAAAGCAGAGAAATCATCATTGATAATTCCTTCACCTAAAGCCTGAGCAGCTTTCATATAGATATCGTCCGGCAATCCTTCTTGAATTGTCAACGTCCATTTTTTCTTTTTAGCAAATATTCCCATTACTATGCCATTTAATCTATTTCCCAATTATTCCAACTTGCAGCAACAACACCAAGACTCAACAGTAGAGACAACATTACAGCCCCTATAGATACCAAATTAGCCCATACTCCACCATCAGATAGAAGCTTTGCTATATAAACATTTGTACCTCCAAAAATATCCGCACAACACTTTAAAAAGTATATACCCAATATAGGTGTCATTAATACAGAAAGAACTTTTGATCCTTTTGTCAGATGACATACCCCAAAAAGAAGGAATGTTGAAATTACAGCAGAAAGCACTATGCCCAACAAATAAACAGTAAATATAATTCTTATAGATCCTTCACCATGAACATATGCTACAATGTCATCAATGACAGAGAAATCTACGGCTGGAGCAGAAGCACAACTAAACATATTAGACAGAACCGCAGGTATCAGTGAAAATACAAATACCACGCCAAGTTCTACAAAAATATTGATTTCTATGGCAATTATCATTCGTAGCGAAATATGCTGGCTCTTATACAAAATCGCTATCATGACTGCACACATCAAATGGTATACCTTGATTGGCGAGAAGAGACTTCTATCTCTTGTTCTCTAACTCATACAACTTTTTCATAATAGGATTTGTATCCATAATTGTTGTCCTACAATATTGCTTTTTGTGCCACTTTTATGGCATCCCGTTTCAGTGCAGAGTCATTTTCATTTCCTACAGCATCGATCACTTTATCTGCGAGCCACAGTTTCAACATCTCATTTTCATCCTGATGCAGCAATTCTGCAAGTTTAACCACTTGCTCTCGCTTAGCTCGTCTGTCTCCACGCTCAATTTTACTGAACATGGGAGTGTCAATTTCTAATGCTGCCGCCAATTGGCGTTGCAGGAGCTTCTGCTCGTCTCTGAATTCTCTTATCTTGTTTCCGAGTAACATATCTTTTATTTTTTACGATTCTAACTCCGTTATAATATGATTCTTTCGACGTAAATCGGTTCAAATTACGACCTATTAAACCTCAATTGGTTAATATTGGGTCGTAAAAAGGTCGTAATTCACAAATTAGGTCTTATTACGACCTTATTATCCACTTTCGTCCTTTGGTTGTTATTAATTTGTTTTCATCCATCTCTACAAGCAATTTGCCCACCATGCGCAATTGTTGTTCGTCTGTTTTGTTGGAGGGAAGTACATCCCTCAAGTATTCATAAATACTGTCTCGCTTTGCTCCTTCGTCACCTGCGTTTTGTAAGAATTGCAGTATCATCTGGCGTAACTTCTCCTTATCCAATCCTTTTGTCTTTGTGTAAGAAGGAAGTTGATGCGTGTTTTTGGCAATGCTAAGAGAGATGCTGTAATGGGGAGCATCACCTTCAATAAGTCCACGCTGGAGCAAGTCTTGCGCTATATCCTCATGAATAGTTCTGCCTTTTTGTACTGCATCAAGCGAGATGCAATCCCAGAGAGAAAGAGTGTCGTTTGTCTTCAACAAATCAGTGTATCGCTTGTTGATTTCATTGCCATATATGCGGACAACTACTTTCTTCTTGACTTGGTCAATCTCATAGTCTGGCATAGGAAAATGTCTGCGCCATTGCTCATTGAACATTTTCTTGATACCACGGCTTACGGTATCTATCATGTTGAAATCTACCATCGCCCTACATAAACTTTCATTGCGGAAATGTGTCTGAGGCTCTTCGTTCCTCAAAACATTCTCCAAAGTTCCAGGAATGAATGTGCCAGCATTGGAATAATACAGATATCCTGGATTCTCCACGAAATTGATACGCTGTTGAAGAGTGTAGTCTTGATGGGCAATACAGTTATGAAGGGCCTCACGAATGGTGTAGTCATCATACTGCTTCATCGTGTCGGGGAAAAGTGTACCTCCAGGCATTTCACGTAATGTCAGATTCTCAATCTTTGATAGGATTTCGTCCACCGTTAATATAAAAGGTACGGTGAAGTGTTCGTAGTCAATCACTTCCTGATTCTTGTCTCGGCGTGTCCATGTAACCTGTGCAACTGCAGGACGTAGTTTGAAAACAGATTCGTATTTGCCCAACAATATGATAGCAGCCCGAGTGATGCCTCCGTTTCTTGTTAATCCACACTTGCCCAGAAATATTTGAACATTCCAAGCATTCACTTCTTCTGTAGGTATGCGACTATGAACCTTCTTGAACATCATTCGAGCCTTGGCAATGGCAACCTCATCCAAATCGTCTATTGTAGCATCAGGTACAATTTCTGCAGACCAGTCCTTTGCTGTATAGATAGGCTCTTCGAGGATGACACTCATCCTTTCGTTAGTCATTTCAACCAAAGAATCTTCTATCCGCTGCCATGCCTTCTTGTGGGCAAGGACGGGGCGACGAGGCAAGTGTTTGGGGATATGAATTATCCATACTCGTTTGTTCGTATCATCAGTTACAAATTCTTCGATGCTTAGGCCTTCTGATGACAGATAAGTACATTGTTCTGTAAGTTTGAAGGTCGCTGACTGTATGTTAGCAGGTTGTCCATTGAAAGTAAGCCGTGAAATATCTGTTCCGACAATTTCAAGCGTCTTATCCTTTACGCCAATCACAAGATGTCCTCCCTCCATGTTGGCGATAGCCGACACGTAGGATATGACATCATCTTTCTCGTTCCCACAGAACGAGTTCTTCAAATTCTTAAATTCCTTCCATTCACAACGAGCATTCTCTTGTGGGTACTCACGTTGGAGATATTGTTGTAGTTCGAATTCCAGCATAAATCAGTCTATGATACTTTCACTATTTTCGTTGTGCTTTTCAGCATTTCTTAATACACACTCTTTACTTGTATTTGCATAACAGTAAACGCAGAAATGGCGACAAGTATTATACATGCCAATATCTTTGCTAACCATGCATCCGCAAATTTTCCTTTGTCCTGTATCCTTTACTTTCTTCTCTTTTTGGGGAATAGGTGGAATATTCCCAAACATGTCACGTTCAGGCCATTTAAGAGTATGAAGATAGTAAACCAATTCTTCGTCATCAGCAAAAATACGTTTCATCAGTTCTCCATCAATACATCGATTATGTTCAATGCCGTAGGACTCAAGGTCTATATCTTCAGCACACGTTGCCATTTCAACATCCCAACCTTGTTCATGCCATGCTTCTCGAATTTTCTTAAGTCCTTGTACAATCTCTATTCTTTGGGCATAATTAGCTTCTGCATTCTCAACATCTTCCTTTGTAAAAAAAACAGTTTCCTTCACAAGATTGTTCTGAACCTTGCGATATGCTTTTACATCAACAAAACTGAAAACTAATTTTTCTGTATAGCCTTTCAGTTTGTTTCCGATATGCCATATTCTTGTAAGCAATTCTTGTGGTCCGATGGTTGGAGTGATAATCAAAGGATCAAATCTCCAAATAACCTTTTCTTTGCCTATTGTGTCAGACAAATTCTTGAATGTTTCAATACGTTCTTCCACAGAAGGTACATTAGGTTCAAAGCCCTCCTTTGTATAGTCATTCAGTGTCACTTGAAAGTAATAATGAATGCCCATTTCATCCAATATGTGAAGATAGGGCATTATGGGTTTGGGATTCTTCGTCCAAAACGTAACAACTCTACACTCACTGAAAGAGATATACATCTTTTGCTGATTGAACGGATTGTACCAAGCACAATAACCTTTTGCCAAGCGGTTGAAAAACCACTTGGCGTAAAAGGCTGGTATATCTGTTGAACGACTAGCTGATATAATTATAGGAGCTGTCGCCTCTACGGAATCACCATTTTCTATTGTGATATGAATCTTGTCGTTCATAACTGTATTAAAGATGTTGTTTAAGAGCAGAGATAGTTTTCTCTATATCGATGGGCCTATAGGCATCGTTTTTCCATTTCATATTCTTTCCATTTTTGCTAACAGAATCACGCTGGCCTGAAACAAGTTTAGCATGGAATTCCTCTAAGAGCTTGTGTTCTGTCTTCCCTGCGGCATACTGAGGGTCTAATACCCATTGCAAATCTTTTACTATCTGCTTGTATGCAAATTCATTAAGTCCAGGATTGATTTCCCTTATAAACGCAGCTATCGCATCGACATTCTGAATTTTGAATGGCAATTTGCTCACCCTTGGCTTCTTGGCTGCTGGCTCTACATTAGTACTTGAGTCTTGACCAGAGAACAAATTACCAAAGAAGCTTCCTATTTTTTTTATAGGACTCATTATACCAGACTCTTCTGCCTGAATATTGAAGTAAGCAAAAAAATTATCTCGTATTTCCTTGGAAATATTCAAGTCGTCAAGCATGTAACGGAATGAGATGGGGTCAGCAACCTTTTTTTCTAGTTCAAGGGCTACTAACGCTTTGTCACGATAATCCTTTGCGTTCTTCTTTGTAAAGTCCTTCAATACGCTCTTTACCACATCAGAGAGTTCCAGAGTTCGTGATTCGGGCAAGCTTAAGACACGTTTCATTTCCTTGTAGAGATTTGTTCGAGTACTTATTAAATTTTTTAATATGTACAGATACGCATCAAAATTGCCTTGGGTAGCCTCTAGGTGCAATGCGGATTCTATGCAGGACCCGCTGGTTCTCTTCTGTCCAGGAGACAAGGTGTTTATAACCGATTGGACATTCTTAGGAAGACCAGTGTTCACTACAGGCTCTGCAATACCATTTGATTTGATTTCAACAGGTTGTTGCATAAAAGGCCATTCCCCCTTTACGTCTGTATTATAGAGAAGCGTACAAATCGCTCTGTAATGCTCACCAAATGATGGAAGATTTGCAATGGAAGCGACTATCGGTTTCGGAATTTTTACGTATCCTATTGTAGCCCCCCACAATGCAAGTGAGTAACTGTAGTCAGAGTATGAATTGTCTTCACAAAATTGCACAATAGCATCAAAGTCTTCTCCCTTAAGAATAAAAGCAGCTAAGGCCTTAAGAATAGGGTTGTCTTGCTTTGTTACATCAAGCGGAGTAAAGCTCTTTATGTTCTGTCTCAAATCATTCATGAATTGTTGAGCAGGGCTTCCTTGCCATTGCCATTTCAATGATTCCCAGATATTTTTTGCGGAGATGGTAGTTTGAGTCGCAATATTGAATCTGTCTGTACGCAGAGTATCTGGAGACGGCGCAATACCATGCCATAATATGATATCAATAAACTTATTGAATAGCATTGTTTCCTGATTTTCCTTAGTTAGCATACATGTTTCGTATGAAGGATCCAAATCAAATGTGTTTGCCACATTAAATTCGGAAACTTGTTTTCTTTGATCCTCCTTCACAATCTGAGAAGTATAGGATTTTAAACTATCGCGAAAAGCTTCGATGTTATCATATCCATATTGGCTGAGTGAGACGTAAGAGCGGAGTCCGTTCTTTTTCATGAAATTCGTTTTGAGGACATTCTCCTCATCATATAATTGCAGCAACTTATTGAGTGCATCCGAAGGAATTGCAAGTTCAGCGAGGGTATTGTCCCACATTTCCTTACATTTTCTCATGGAAGGGTCATGCTTTCGAAAGTCAGCATCTAACTGTTTCAGTTCTTGGTAGAAAGAACTATTACCGAAGCCTCCATTATTTTTGAGAGTTGCGACAATATCATAGATTCTTTTCTGAATTTTGAGTAAGACAGCACTATCAGAGGATACAGATTTGGAAATACCGAGATAATATCCAAAAATGAATCCTTTAACAACATTCAATTTATTGTTCTGGAGAACTTTTGCAGCATAATCCTTGCATTTATCCTCTACATGAATATTCAATCCTGGCAAATTAGCCAAATTGAAATCTCCTTTGCAAAGGTCAAACTTAAAGTAATCTCCAAGTTTGTTTGTCAAACTATCAGAACAACTAAGTCTAGAATGATTTAAATCCTTGACATTATAAAATAATATTCTCGTGTTGAAAGGGGAAAGATTCAAAACACTGTCTAGAGAATACACATGATTCCCATCATTTTCGAAAATATGAGTCAACGGAGTTGTCTTTTCGTCTATATCAATTTCAAGAACGATAGGACGACTGTCGTGCTCGTCATCCCGTATCTCAAAATAAGGGATCTTCGAAAACAATATCAAAACATTCTTGAACGGAATGAGATCCAATCCACAGAATGTGTTATATCCATAGTTCCTTGCATTATAGAACGACAATGGCGCAATACATTCTGTCGACAGAATGTTGTCTATATTAAGTGAAGATGTTGCTATAAATAATTTCATTACAGTCAGTGATTAAATAATATCCATTTCTTCGTTGTTGTTGTATACAGAATCATCCTTCTTAGGAAAGAGTGGAGACAAAGATGTTGTATATCCTAAATAAAGACGTTCACTACATCTTGTCATAGCCACATAAAGTGCAGCACGCTTATCGGTACTCTTATCACATCCTGGGATAAAGACATCCTTGAATTGGAGTCCTTTTGCACACCACCAAGTCATAATTTTGGGGTTAGAGGAATGGAAATCCAAGTCCATTTCAGTATCTTGATTGGCATTGTACTTGAATTCGCACGTGATGCCTTTTCGCATCAGATAATCCTTGACATATTCTACAGACCATTCGCCCTTGTCATCCGTATTGAATGGCAATAGGATTCCGACATTCGTTAAGGATCTGTTTTTTATGATGTTCGCGATTTTATCGAGTTGTCCATCATAACTATTTGAAGAGATAAGGTTGGGTTTCTCACCGTGACGCTTGCACTTGAGAACCAAGTCCTCTACATTTCCTACCTTCTCGCCAAGAGCTGCGACTTCTTTGGTCAGTCTGTAGTTGAAATATAGAGGATCGGGAGCAATGCCCATATCCGAAGCCGTGCGTTCAATGGATTGGGTCTGGCCTCTATCGCCAAAGCCCATAATAGATTGAGCCGTATCGCCAAAGAACAAACAATACTCCCCGTACTGTTTCATTTCATTAATTTCTTCCCTTGTAAAATCCTGGCATTCATCAACTATGAGGTATTTTACACTTTTTTGATTATGACGCCATTGATGGTAATGATATACATTTCTAAGTCCCAGTTTTTTCAAACCGTCCTCAAAATACTTTCTCAAAGACTTGGTATATACGATAATTGTGTAACTTTCACCGAGAGCTGCAATTTGCTTTGCCTTATGAAGGGCAATAAGCGATTTGCCGCTTCCTGCACTGCCGGAAACAACCATAGACTTGTTATTTTTTCTGTCTATCAGCTGCCTCTGGAAATCATCTAGACTTGAATAGTCAATGAAAAATTCTGAATCGAAATCTGCCATATTTTTTTAAATTTATTTGATCGTACATGAGTTATATTCGGTTTCCCCTTTGGATGACACAACGATATTTTCGGCAAATGGTTTCTTCCCAATTATCCGGTAGATAATCTTGCTTATATCGTTGTTCTTTGCAGAATGAGTTACTCTTATCTCCTTCTTGAAAAAGCATCCATTTATACATTTGGACTCTTTGTCCTTGCATGCAGTCGGGTATATTGTTGCGAATTCATCGTTTTCGGCTACGAATTCATTCAATTCTGCATTAAGCATGTACGGAATGAATTTTTCCGTTGCTGGACTTTTTATTGTTACATCTTCTATCAGCATAATGCCTTTGTCTGTTAATTTAGAAGACAGCATGCTTGCCGTTTGTTTGTAGGCCTTATTTTTAATGCGCCTTTTTGCTAGCATCTCGCAGATTGCTTTGCATGATAGAATCAAATCGTATTTGTCTGATAAGACATCTGATACGAGATTTAAATCGTTCTCGCTTTCAATGAAGACTGGACCTATTCGGTAATCAATCTTGAGTCTGCTGTGTTTCTTAAACTCTGCCATAATCTTCTCAAAGAACCTTAAGGCCATTTGGCTTCCGTCTATTGCTAACAGTTTGACGGATTCTAATGATGGTTCGTACTTCTCAAGAAAAGATAGAAGTCCAAATAGATCGCCACCAGTGCCACATCCTAAATCAAGGATACTGACAGAAGTCCGTTCTCCGACTAAAGAAAGATAATTGCTGTTTTGGCTGAATTCTTCAAAGATTGATTTTACTTCGACAAAACTTCTCGGGAAGTATGTGCCGAGGTATACTTTGATCTCGCCTGTGTTCAAATTCAGATTGTACTCAAATCTAGAATGGTTGGGAGAGTATTTCGCACCAAGGTCGGAAAACAAATATTTGTCCAACCATTTGGGAAAGTCTACATCAGCAAGTGTGCCATCAGAAGGAATGTTGGCGGTTTCTTCTATATTGGGATTCTCGTCAAGTATTCCCTCTTCTGTTTGAGGTACAATACGTTCTCCAGTCTGCCAGTACAAAATACCATCCGATATCCTTGTCACGTCTTTTTGCAAGAACCTGTACAGACGTTCTTCTTGGTCAGGTGCAATCCGTCCTTTTAAGAGCACGACAAACTCATGATCTATGCGTTTCATAAAGAGAGGATATACTCTCCCAAAATCAATTTGATTAAGGGCAAAAACCTCTATATCGTTCGCCCCCAAAACAGCATTGATAATTTGATGTGCATACTCCTTCAAGGGAATCAAATCTGCACTTGAGCGTAATGCATTTACCTCATCCGCAACACTTTGACTCTCTATTTCTTTTGAATCTATGCCATCTTCGGTTTGTGGCAATTCGGACAAGCTTTCTTCTTGGTGCAATGTTCCAGGTGCTTCGTTGAGCACATCTTTAGATAGCTTATGGGCATCTTTTTTTATGCCCTCAAAGATTTCTTTCTTGTTCTCCTTGGGTGCCTGTGATTCATAAGAGGCATTGCTGAACTCTGTTAGATAGTATGAATTTAGATTAAGAAGTTCAGCCAAATTCACTATGCCCAGCGGATTCAAATCAGTCTTGGGGCATGTAATGTCATCCAACTTTTCGGTGAAATGAGCGTCATCGGTTATGTGCAGCCATGATTTGTTAGTTGCACTTAAGTTGTTTTCCAATTCAATGGGTTGATGAAATATAATAAGATGGGGGACATCCTTAATTTGATTCTTTTCAACCCCCAAGATTTTAAGTTCTTTCTTAACTGTCGAATGGTTTATTCGTGCTTGTTGGAGGACTGTCTTTCTTGAACCTCCCTTGATGTTTTTTCCATCACAAGTCCATTCTCCGTTTTCATTGGCAACAACTTTGCCACCATAATTCTTAAATTCTATTGAGATGATAGCATCCTTCTTGATAAACAACGCATCTAATTCGCATCCGATGTTGTAGTTGCCGACGAACACACAGAAATCCTCCAAGTTCTCATAATGAGCTTTGAGTTTCCCACATAAGAATCTGAATTGTTCTCTTTCAGCCGTGTTGTCGTAGTTCCCTACTCTGAATGCTAAAAGTCCTCCCATTGTAAAACTTTAATAAAATTTATGTAATCCAAATAATATTAGCGCCAATCTTTCCTTTGAAAGAATTGTCAATTATTGACCACAAAAGTAGGAAATCTTATTCAGACGAAAGAATAAATAATTGGAAATCTTTATTTTTGGCATCACATTTCTATAATTTGAGGCGATTTGCAGTAACCAACGCTACAAATCGCCTCTCATTGTCATTATCTGGATAAACCTTGTGACTTCTTTTTTGGTGGTGCTCCTAACCCCAACTTCTGTGTTCCGTCCCAATTAGTGAGTTGGTCAGCACAACCATTGGAGCCACCGAATGAAACATTACCTTCACTAATGAATCGGTCAAGGACACTTTGATATCTGTCTTGCCTGTTCCTTACGTTTTGCCTCCGCATCTTGCTCCTTGCGTACTTCCACACGTTTTACAGCTTCAATTATTTCAGGCTGCTTTGTCAAGTCGTTCCACTGAAGAACCAAGATTTTGGATTTCTTCCATAGAGTATTGTACTCCGTCTTGAGTTTTGCAATGTCCTCGTTTTTTGAGGCTAATTGGGTATTGAGCCTTTCAATAACAACATCCTTTTGAGCCGTTACTCGTCTGACAGCATTCTCGTCAAGTTGAGAGATGCGTTGTTTGACTTTGTTGTTTTCTGTCTTTAGCGCATCATTCTCGGCACGAAGCGACTTGTTCTCCTCTATATGCTTATTGAGATTCTGCATAGTGTATGTCTTGTTGACAGACTTGCGTACACCTTCATTCTGCTTGTCACGTTCTGCATTAATGGCTACGACAAGAGCTTTGATAACTGCGTTGATGTTGTTTATACGCTCCTCTCGCCAAGCCTTTTGTCCGATAAGAGTAGGAATTGGGATGGCAAGTATTAAAGTTTTCCACTCCAAATTAATGGGGTAAGAATAACAGTTTCTCAATAAAAAGTTGTATCTTTGTAATCGCTAAACAACAATAAAACAACGATTTAAAGAATAACTATTATAAATACAAAATTAAGCATTTTTTTTGAGTTGTTCAACATATTAAGTGTTAAAAGTTCATTGAGAACGAATTTAATGTCACTTTTTGGTTTGGGCTTGGCCATCTGCTCTGCAGAATGTCCTTGAAGAAGCAAGCAGGGATATACCTTCCGTTCAGTTAATCCTGTCTCTCTGTCTTTTCCGTATAACAGGTGAAAGCATACACTCCATGTACATTTTGGCTCAGGAGAGATTCAGTTGTGGATAAACAGTCTCTCTGGAGCCTAAGACTTTGGGTTATCTTTAGGTTAAGTAATGTGGAAAACTTGGAACTTATCAACAAAATAACTATCTTTGCACATGAGAACGGAACCCAGCGAAAATTGGGTAAGAGAATATAATCTTTAAAACACAAGAAGAGTTATGGCTGACATAAAATTACTCTTGGTAGAAGACGACGAAAACCTCGCCTATATGGAGAAAAGCTGCTTCGAAGATATCATCGAAGGATATGAGGTGAAGACTGCCGTCAATGGCAGGCAAGGACTGGAGGAATGGAAAACCTTTCAGCCCGATGTCATCGTTTCGGATATAGACATGCCTATCATGGACGGTCTGGAGATGGTGAAGAAAATACGTGAGGTAGATGGCGATACCATCATCCTCTTTACCACTGGCCTTACATCGCCCAAAGACCTGAAGGCAGGCTATGCTGCCGGAGCCAACAACTATGTGAAGAAGCCTTTCATACCCGAAGAGTTGGATGCACACATACAGAGCCTGATGCGACTGAAGGAAGGCAAACGCAGCAAGAACAACAGCCAGCTCGTAAAACTGGGCAAATATATCCTTGATGCCAACCATGCCACGCTGAAAAACCAGGAGAACCACAGCGAGAAGATGCTTACGGCACGTGAGGCAAAGATTCTGGAACTCTTGGCAGTGAACAAGAACGAAGTGGTGCGCCGTGACGCTGTACTGAGTCGTTTCTGGGACGTGGAAGACAAAGACTACTTTGCATCGAGAAGCCTTGATGTTTTCATCAAGAAGATTCGCACTGCCATCGAAGACGAGCCAAGTGTAGAGTTAAGGACCATCCGGGGCGTAGGCTTCAAACTCATTGTAGAATAACTGCAAGCCCGTTGTCGAAGCATCGGTATGAAGACCTTTGCATAAAAACATTATACAGAGAAAAAAACAACAAAAAAATAAAGCATTATGTTTAAATCGATACTTTACTATATATTAATGATAGCGGAATTCTGTAGCACCATGTTTGTTGGTGGTATAGTGATAGGCATCTACCTTGCTGTCTCAGGAAAACTGGAAGAGGTAAATGCCAACGACCAGGCTTCCTTACTCAAGGCAGGAACTCCCATTATTTATGTTTTCTGCATTCTTGCTATGCTTATATTATGGTTCACCTTCAGCAAGGCAAAGTTTTCCAAGTTTACGCTGGGCAGAGTGAATCCAGCCTACAAGTGGAAGGCTATGTTCTGGTACACCCTTCCCCTGTTTGGAATTACCTTGATGTTTATCGCCCTCTTCAATTTGTTGGACATCAAAATATACAACAAGGAAATCATGCCTCTTGACTATATAGGAATGCTTCCGATGATTCTTATCAGCTCTTTTATCTCAGCCTATATTATCTTCGGCGCGATATACGAAGAACTGATCAAATGCGGCAAGAAGACATGGGTTTCTTACCTTACCGTTCTTGTATTCAGCATCATACCATTCATTGCCACAACCCTGGGCCAGTCGTTGACATGGATTATCATGATGATGATATGGAGCATCGTGCAGACATCGCTCCTCTTTTATATCTACAAAACCACAAGGAGCACCATCGTGACATTTGTGGCCTGTATCATCTGTAATCTGATTCCTACCGATATTTCCAGTATTCCTCTGTGTACTGCCATGGGATGCTTTGGATCCACATTGACAGCAAGCAGCATCAGCAATTATTTAGTAGCAAAGAAGAAAGGCAGAGAAACCGAATACCTCTTGGATGAATAAAGAAGAAAGGAGAAGATGATATGAATGCCAACCGCACCAAGATACTCAGCACCGCTGCCCTGATAGCCATTCTCCTTATCCAAATGTTCTGGATGTGGAACACCTATAACATCAACGCAAGACAATTAGGAAAGGAATGTGATGAGATATTGGAGGAAGCCATCGCCTTAGAGTTGGATAAAACAAATAGGTGCGATTCTTTTTTTGAGTCGGGAGATACCGTTGCTAACAGTAATATCTATAATTCTACACTATCCCTTTATGATGCCATCTACAAAAAATCGCATCAAGATGCCAACATCGATACCTTAACAATTATTGCCGACTCCATAATCAAAGCAAAGAAGTCGCCTTTCCGCATTGCCATCAACAAGGTGAACATGAAAACAGGAAAGGTGATGGAAGGCAAAAATATCAACAGCAATATTTTCCCCTTCCTGGAGGAAGTGAAAACCAACATTCTGCCTGTAAGACTGGACAACAGCGTAGGCTTCCAGATGACCATCACCAACGGAAGTATCTACATCTTCAGTCATAACTGGGTGCTGCTCCTCATCTCTATCCTTATTTCCATCGTCATCATCCTGAGTATTATCGACCAGATAAACTATATCAACGAGCAGGAACGTGTTCGCCTCCTGCGCGAGGATTTCTCGTATGCCATGGTTCACGACATGAAGTCGCCCCTCACCTCTATCATCATGGGTACGAAATACCTGCACAGCGGTGTGCTGGAGAAGAAGCCAGAAATAAAGGAGAAATATTTCACCATCGTAGAAGACGAGGCACAGCATCTACTGGCACTCATCAACCGACTGCTCACCATCTCGAAACTGGAACATGGCAAGTTGAATATTCAAAAGACTGTAGTAAAACTGGAGCCCATGATAGAGGATGTGACCGAGAAATACAAAGCCAAGTCGGCCAAGCCCATTCATATAGCCACCCAGCTGAAGGTAACGACTGTGGCTGCAGACGAGGAATATCTGAAGGAAGCTATCAGCAACCTGATAGACAACGCCACCAAATACTCGAAAGAAAAGATCAACATCCGCATTTCTACCCTCGAGGACAACCACTATATATATATTAAGGTGTACGACGAGGGAATAGGCATATCGAAGAGCGAACAGAAATCGGTATTCAATCGCTTTGAGCGTGCTGCCGAACACGAGAAAAATGGCAACAAGACCCGAAAAGGATTTGGCATAGGCCTGAACTATGTGTTCCAGGTCATCCATGCCCATGGCGGAAAGATAAGTCTGAAGAGCGAGAAAGACAAGTGGACGGAGTTTACCATCGCCCTGCCTAAAGTTTCAGACAAGCAATAAGATGGAAAAAAACAAGTTACAGGGACACAACTCATCAACAGAGAGGCACGCCAGGCATGATCAGAAAAACGTTAACTTAAAGATAACCATCTGATAACACAACATTTACAGCAATAGCCGTATCTTTGCATCGTAAACAATAAAGAAAAGAAACGATACAACTATGGCTAAATCATTCGTCATCATACTCTTTACGATACTCTTTGGCTTGAACCATGTATCGGAAAAGCAGTACAACCATACAAACGATAGAAATCAAATAATAGAAATCTCTCTTAAAAGGTCAAGCTCAAGCTGTGAAGCTGTTGAGCTTGACCTGTATTGTTTGTCACTTTACTCTGGAAGTGATGGGATTTCTTGTTCCTTTCATACCAACGAGGAAAGCCTTGGCGCTGCCAAACTTCAAGAACATGTCAAGACGTACTGGCACGTGGTTCTCGTCATCGGTCACATAGAAATCGACTATTCTCTTGTACTTGCCGTCTTCTAACTCCATGTAAGCCAAGCGCAGACAGCGATACTTCAAACCATTGTCGGCCTTGATGGTTTCCTTGCCCAAAAATTTGATCTGGGCAGGTGTACGGCCGTTTCCATCCACAATAGGGAACTTCACCACATAACCCTTCTTCCAGTTGGCAGGGTCGAAGCTGCGGGCGCGCAGGAAGATGTTCATCATATCGAAAACGCAGTCTTCGTAAGCTGCATTTTTCCAGTGATGAGTACCATCATGGCGCTGACGATGCATACGAACATGACATTTTCCGTTGGCATAGCTGTAAAAATCCTCATCTACCGTATAGCGCTTGCCTTCACGGGCTCCCTTACGGAAATAGAGCGGAGCAAGGTCGGTGCTGCTATAACAAAGCAAGGTGTCGCGAAGTACAAAGAAATCGTCTACTCGCTTGTTGCCACGTGTCACCAACGAACCACGATAGGCGGGTTTGCCCTTATAGGTGGTCTGGATGGTTGACATACTGGCTGTACCAGCCTTAACCCATACAAACTTCCAGTTGTAGTAGAGGTTGTAGGCCAGGTACTCACCCGACTTGAATGCCGTGTTACGGAATGTACACTGGGCAGACACCGTAGTGCTGACCATAAACAGCAAGATAGCTGTCAGTACTGATTTTTTAAGAAATTTCATCATATCTCTTACATTTTAGGAACATACTGAATGCCTAATTTCTTAGCACGATCAGCGTTCTGATTTTTCACTTTTTTCTCCTTGTCTGGCTTCTGCTTGGTAATGACACCAGGCTTCTGTCGGTCGAGAGGCCGTTCCGTAGGGTTCCAACTCTCGGTAATGTCCCATTTGGCCTTGCACTCTATGACCTCAGGATAGTAATACACCTCTTCTGCCTGCTGGTCTTTTTCGTAATCACCAGTATCCCATTTGCCATTATTATTGCGGTCAACTATCAGGCGCAGATAATATTTCTCGGGCTTGAGATAATAGAACTCCGCCACTCCGTTGACAGCCTTGGTTTCCTTCACCACCTGGTCTTGCCCGTTGAGCAGTTGTACCAGCAGGTGCTCGTTTTCAAGACTTGTTATGTTGACCAGCAAGGTGCTGTATTCGTCGAGCGAAGAAACCTTGAAGCCTTGCTTTACAGGCTTGGAAGCCAGCCCGTAGATATCGACAAATGCAGCCGAATCTATCTCAAGACTGTATTCGATGTCGGGTCGCCACTCGCCCCGCAGCTTATAGTTTCGGTTGCCCATATCCTCAAACTCGAAAGGAGCTCTGTACCACAATGTGTCGTGCTTGGCATAAAGATGAATGCCTGCCGTATCGGCATGGGCAAGAGGTGTAGGGAACGAGAAACTGATGTTCTTGTCGGGATCCAGCTGTGAAGCCACTCCTATCTTTACCTCCAAAGGCTTGGGAGCCATGACCGAGTCGTAGGGTTCGCCTTTCTTCTTGCGCTTCTCCTGCTTCTTGGTCCATTCTTCCAACTCTTTGTTGAGTCGTTTCTGTCGTTTGGCATACGATTCCTTGGCGAGTACATCGAGGGTATCGGTACGTGAGACAAGCACACCTGTACTGTCGGTCATACGATAACTCAGTTCTATTTGCAGCGTATCCTGATTGACCAAGGCAGTATCGCGAAGCCAATAGGTAAGTGTGTCCTGCTGTAAAGAAGACTCGATAAGGAAGGCGTTTTCTGCATCAAAGTTCAATCCTCTGACCACAGGCATGATGGAATCGCCATAGCTGAAGAAGAGTGAGAAATTGTTGGCATCCTTGCGCTCAGCCTTGAGGAAGTAGCGGTCGGTAAGTGACTCCGTGAAAGCTCTCAACACAATATCATCGGGCAGGAAATGAGTATACGCCACCCGGTCGATAGACTTGATATGCAGAGAGTCGACCCACGTTGTATCCTGACGGGTATCAGGCTTGAAAGATGGCACGATGATGTCGTGAGAGAAGGCTATCTTCTCGCTCTTCTGACTGAACATATAGTTGCCATCCATATCCTGAAGGGCATAGATGCGGTAAGAGCCTGGTGCCACACCCTTGATAACGAAGCGGCCACGGCTGTCGGTACGGCTCACACGAAGCATGGGCTTGGTACGGAAAGCCGAATCGGCGGTGTCGCTGTACAGACCTACGAGAATGCCCTTGATGGGCTCCAAGTTTTCTGATTCGAGCACATAGCCCGACACCTCCATCGTATCTATCTTCTCGCCTGTGGAGAAACTGTAGGTATAGTTTCCCATAGGATTGTTCTCATTATTGTCGCTGATGGCATCAGAGAAGTCTATCGTGTACGTGGTATTAGGCTTCAGCGAGTCGACCAGCGATACCTGAATCTTCTTGCCTGCCGTCTTGATTTCGGGCACTTCTATCTGAGGAGGCGACACGACGACTTTCTCAGTAGGATTGTCAATCTTGACATATTCATCGAAGTAAATGTTTATTTTCTTTGATGTCACATTCACTCCTTTGTCCTCAGGACTGGCACCTATCACCTTGGGCGGTGTCTCATCGAACCATCCTCCATCAGGCTGTCCCATCTTGGCACACGAAGCCAAAAGCAAAATGGCAAGGACATAGAAGGGCAAATACATAGCACTTGCCTTCTTATGAGTCTTGATCCATTTGTCTATCTTGTTTATCATCATTATTCTCGTGTATCTACCTTTTTGCGCACATTATAGTTTGTTGAGTTCGAGCATCTCGTCGATATTCTTTCGGCTGTTGCTCAGTCGGGGCACCTTGTGCTGTCCGCCCAACTTACCCTTGCTCTTGAGCCAGTCGTTGAAGAGGTTAGGACGGGCCTTCACTATCTCCAAATGCTGAAGTGTGACGTCGTGGAAACGCTTGGCCTCATAGTCGCTGTTGATTTCCTGCAGATGCTTGTCGAGCAAGGATGCAAACTCGTCAAGGCTTGCTGGCTCCTTGGAGAACTCAATGAGCCACTGGTGGCGGCACTTGGCATTACTGTCCATAAAGACAGGAGCTGCTGTATATTCTGCCACCTGCGCTCCTGTTTTCTCACAGGCATACTTCAATCCCTTTTCGGCATTGTCCATGATGAGTTCCTCACCAAAGGCATTGATAAAGTATTTGGTACGTCCGGTAATGACGAACTTGTATGGATTCTTGCTGGTAAACATGACTGTATCGCCGATGAGATAACGCCACAAACCACAAGAGGTAGTGATAACCATGGCGTAATTCTTTCCCACCTCGATGCCCTGAAGAGGAACCACCGTAGGATGATCGGTACCAAACTCGTCCATAGGTATAAACTCATAGAACACATCATAATCGATCATGAGCGACATGGCCGGGTCGGATGGATCGTCCTGCAAGCCGAAGAATCCCTCGCTGGCATTATAGGTCTCCATATAGTTCATGCCTGGCGAAGTGATGAGTTGCTCATATTGTTTGCGATAAGGAGTAAAGGCTATACCGCCATGGAAGAACACTTCCAGGTTGGGCCACACTTCCTCCAAATGTTTTTTACCCGTAAGCTCGAGAACACGTACCAGCACACTGAGCATCCAGCTGGGCACTCCCGAGATATTGGTCACATTCTTATTCATCGTCTCGCGGGCTATACGGTCGCGCTTTACCTCGAAGTCGCTCAACAAGGCTGTCTGCTTCTTGGGCACTCTCACCAAGTTGGCCAAAGGATTGATATTCTCGATGAGGATGGCACTCAAGTCGCCCACCAAACTACCCGAGACATTATAGTTGGGCGAATGACTTCCACCAAGAATAAGGCTCTTTCCATCGAAGAGCTTGCTTTCGGGATGATTTCTCAGATAATAGGCCACCGCATCGAAGCCTCCTGCATAATGAATGCCATGCAATCCGTCGCGTGACACAGGAATGAACTTACTCTTGTCGTTGGTGGTTCCCGATGACTTGGCGTACCATTTCACAGTTCCTGGCCACAACACATTCTGCTCGCCGTGGCGCATACGGTCGATATCACCTTTCAGCTCCTCGTAGGTGTTGACAGGTATATTGTTGGCAAACTTCTCGTAAGAATCGGTATTGTTTAGTAGATGCTTAACGCCGTATTCTGTATTTTTTCCTTTCTCTAAAAGGTGCATGAGTACATTGTGCTGCAGATGTTCTGCATCATACAAGTACTTCTCCAACTCCTTTTGACGAGGTTTGAAGACGTTACTGACTATCTTTGTTAAACTCATAAGTGATATTAATATCTTTTAAGTTGCAAAATTAACCTAAACTTTTAATATACAGAAAGTTTTTACTATTTTTAATACAAATGGCAGTATATAGGCAAAAAAATACTCACTACAACCATTGCTGATAAGCGGGCAATGCCTGTAGTGAGTATATTTTGGATCATGACAAGTCGCCTGAAATCTACAACGATAATAGCCTTGCTATCCTCTTTTTATTTCTCTCCTTCTTCCTCAAAGGCAGCAGCTTCGGCAGCAGCAATGATGTCTTCCTTAGACATTTCCTTGGGAGTGGAAGAAATATCGCTCAGATCGAACTCCTCTTCTTCTTTCACTTCTACTTTAGGTTCTGTATCCTTCTGGGAAGTCTCTTCGTACACCTTTTCGCAGAAGACATCTACCTGTTTTTCTTCTGTTTCGGATTCTTTTGTAATGATGAAGTCACTCTTTACCTCAGTAACAGGCACACTCTGCACAGGTTCTTCCTCCATCTTGGTACGGTTGGACTTGGCAGCAAAGACAGCGTCAATGTACTGAGGTTTCTTACGAAGTTGTTCCAGAGTAAGCTTGGAGGCAATCTGCTGACTTTCCTTCTTGGAATAGCCCTTGCCTGTTCCGCCCTCTATACCTTCTATAACCACCTTGTAGGTGAATACAGGACTTCCGTTCTTGTCCTTTTCCTGTTCCACCTGTACGAAATCGAGCTTTACACGATTCTTCTGGCTCCACTCTATGAGTTTGCTCTTAAAGTTGACCTCCTTGTAAGCCACCTTGTCGATGTTGATCATCTGTGAGAGAATACGCTTCTGCATAAACTCCATGCAGACATTGTAACCTCTGTCCAAATAGACAGCTCCCACAAGAGCCTCAAAGGCGTTTCCTCCCATATAGCTATTGTGCGAATAGCTGTGGCCACTCGACAGAATGAGCTGATTGATGCCCATTTCCTGTGCCAGCTTGTTGAGCGTATCGCGCTGTACCAGCTTGCTTCGGGTATTAGTAAGAAATCCCTCACGCTTGCCGGGGAAATGCTTATATACGATGTCACCCACTACAGCATCAAGCACGGCATCACCGAGAAACTCCAGTCGCTCATTGTTCATGGGTTTTCCCTTTGCGTTGCGGTGCATGATGCTCTTGTGCATCAGCGCCATCTTGTAATAGCTAATTTCGTGTGGATAAAAACCTAAAATCTGATACAAAGAAAAATAAAGCTCTTTGTCCTTTCGGAAAGAGAGCTTTATTCTATCTATAAAATTATTCAGCATATTTCTTGAATACTACACAGCAGTTGTGACCACCGAAACCGAAGGTATTGCTCAATGCAGCACGAACCTCACGCTTCTGAGCTTTGTTGAAGGTGAAATTCAAGTTATAATCGAGCTCTTCGTCCTTATCATCTTCCTCATGGTTGATGGTAGGAGGTACGATGTCGTTCTTAACACTGAGTACGCAGACCATAGCCTCTACAGCACCAGCAGCACCCAACAAGTGACCAGTCATAGACTTGGTAGAACTGATGTTAAGCTTATAAGCTGACTCGCCGAAGACATTCTTGATAGCCTTAGCTTCTGAAATGTCACCTACGTGAGTAGATGTGCCATGAACATTGATGTAGTCAATATCCTCTGGCTTCAAGTTGGCATCCTCAAGGGCGCGCTCCATAACGAGTTTTGCACCGAGACCTTCAGGATGAGAAGCTGTGATGTGATAAGCATCGGCACTCTCGCCTTCGCCTACCATCTCTGCATAAATCTTCGCACCACGAGCCTTGGCGTGCTCCAATTCCTCAAGAACCAAGCAACCGGCACCCTCGCCCATGATAAATCCGTCGCGGCTTGCGCTGAATGGACGTGAAGCATGCTCAGGGTCATCATTACGAGTAGACAAAGCATGCATAGCGTTGAATCCGCCTACACCACATTCGCAGATAGCAGCCTCGGCACCACCGCTGACGATGATGTTTGCCTTACCCAGACGAATCAGGTTGAAAGCATCTGCCAATGCGTTGCTTGAAGAAGCACATGCGGATGTAGTAGTGTAGTTAGGTCCGTGGAATCCGAAATGGATAGAAATCTGACCTGAAGCGATATCAGCGATCATCTTAGGAATGAAGAATGGATTGAACTTAGGACCATTCTCCTGATGGGTGCCAAAATAAGTCACCTCGTCCTGGAAAGTCTTGATACCACCGATACCTACACCATAAACAACGCCTACATTGTTTAAGTCTTCCTTCTCAAGATCGATACCGGCATCCTTTACACCCTGCATGGCAGAAATAAGAGCCAACTGAGTGTAACGGTCCAACTTGCGGGCTTCCTTACGGTCAATCCAATCGTTGATGTTCAGGTTCTTTACCTCGCAAGCAAACTTGGTCTTGAAAAGGGTTGTATCGAAATGAGTAATAGGAGCTGCGCCGCTCTTACCTGCAAGGAGGTTCTCCCAAGTTTCCTCAGGAGTATTACCTACTGGAGTTACGGCGCCGAGACCTGTTACTACAACTCTCTTTAATTCCATTTATAATAATTGAAGTTGCTAATTACTTGCTGTTCTCCTCGATGTAAGCGATAGCATCACCAACAGTTGCAATCTTCTCAGCCTTATCGTCTGGAATAGAAATGTTGAACTCCTTCTCGAATTCCATGATCAACTCTACTGTATCCAAAGAGTCAGCACCAAGGTCGTTTGTGAAACTTGCCTCTGGCTTAACCTCTGCCTCATCAACACCGAGTTTGTCTACGATAATAGCCTTTACTTTGCTTTCAATTTCTGACATAATTGTAACTTTTAAAATGTTTATAAATTAATTTCTAATTAAAAATCGGGTGCAAAGGAACACTTTTTTTTTCAAATAAACAAACATTTTATAGAAAAAAGTGCTAATTGATGCACATATACCTATAAACTGTGCACCTTTTTTGTGCTTTTTTGTCTTTTTTGTTGGTAATATGCTTTTTTTTAATTACTTTTGTGCATTATTATCAATTAATCTTTTAACATCATGACATTTACAGAAAAAGCAAACAAAATTTTCAATCAGGCTATTGCCGATTATCATATCAAGGACAACATTGATACTCCTATCAACAATCCTTACGAAGACGGCTCCATTGAGAACCGTTTGTATCTGAAATGCTGGATTGATACCGTACAGTGGCATTTCGAGGATATCATCCGCGACCCACAGATTGACCCAGCAGAGGCTTTGATCCTGAAACGACGCATCGACAAGAGCAACCAGGACCGCACCGACCTCGTTGAACAGATTGACTCATACTTCCGTGAGTTGTATGCCAAGGTGAAAGTGTTGCCCGATGCACGCATCAACACAGAGAGTCCGGCATGGGCTGTCGATCGTCTGAGCATCCTGGCCTTGAAGATTTACCACATGCGTGAGCAGGCTGAACGTACTGAGGCTTCTGCAGAACACAAGGCTAAATGTCAGGCTAAACTCGATGTGCTGCTCGAACAGCAGGTTGACCTCAGTACTGCCATCGACCAGTTGCTCGAAGATATCGAGGCTGGAAGAAAGTATATGAAGGTGTACAGACAGATGAAGATGTACAACGATCCTTCTACCAATCCTGTACTCTACAACAAGAAATAATAAGGTTTACACCTATTATATATATAGCACAATCGAAAACAGGAAAGTCAGAAGAAGGAAACTTAGCGGCAATATTCACAGTATTTCATATCTTTTCCCCTAAAAAGAAAGCTATGAAACGATTGTCACCCAGTTTCCTTCTCTTCCTTGTCTTCCCTTGACTTGAAACAAATAGAGTCCATTACTAAGAAAAATAAACGAAATGAAGACTGAGCATATTCTCATCATTCGATTTTCGGCCATGGGCGATGTTGCCATGACTGTGCCTGTGGTTTATTCGCTTGCCACCCAGTATCCTGCCGTCAGGATTACTGTGCTCAGCCGCCCGTTTGCCCGTCCTTTCTTCGAAAATTTAGCTCCTAATGTAGGCTTCATGGAAGCCGACATCAAAAACGAGTATCATGGAATCAAGGGACTCAATGCCCTCTACCGTCGCCTTTCGGCAAAGCATTTCACAGCCATAGCCGACCTGCACAGTGTGCTGAGATCCAGCTATCTGCGCATGAGGTTTAATCTCGACAACTTCAAGGTGGCGCATATCGACAAGCACCGCAAGGGCAAACGCCAGCTCACATCACAAAACGACAAGAAGTTCGTACAGCAACCCACATCGTTTGAAAACTATGCTGAAGTTCTTGCCAAACTGGGTTATCCTGTCAAACTGGATTTCACTTCTATCTTTGGCTCAGAGAAAGGCGACCTCAACCTGTTGCCAGAAACGCTGTGGAACAAGGCCAACACAGAAGTAAACAGAGATATCCACAGCGACGAAAAACCCTGGATAGGCTTGGCTCCCTTTGCTGCACACGAGGGAAAGATATATCCATTGTCTCTGATGGAAAGAGTTATACAGGGAGTTATCCACACTTATCCACAATGCAGAATATTTCTTTTCGGAGGTGGAGAGAAGGAAACTGAGGTCATGAACCGATGGGCAGAGACATGGCCCGAAGTATGTAATGCGTCGGCTCAACTCAAGGGTCTGCAGCAAGAACTCATCCTCATGAGCCATCTGCAGGTGATGGTCAGCATGGACAGCGCCAATATGCACTTGGCATCACTTGTCCACACACCCGTGGTAAGTATATGGGGCGCAACCCATCCCTACGCCGGCTTCATGGGATGGAATCAAAATCCTACCAATGCCGTACAGGTAGACTTACCCTGCCGCCCTTGCAGTATCTATGGCAATAAGCCATGTATGCGAGGCGATATGGCTTGCATGAACCAAATCAAGCCAGAAGATATCATTCAAAGAATAGAAACTGTTTTGAAACAAAAATAAAACATTAAGTAGAGAGCGTATCTATATACGCTCTCTGCAAATATCCCTTTTATTATTTTACTTTTTTGAGAAAAAAATAGAAAGCATTCCAAATAAATAAAGAAGAAATACATGGAAAGAAAATATCACTCCATTTATTTAAACTAACCCTTTCTATAATTTCTATTAAATAGACAACTTGTAAAGCTAATAAAAATATCAATATTATATACTTAGTTATTTTTGTCATAATTACTCCAATATTCAAAAATAGAAACTGCAACGCTCAATGCTTGACGAATTAATGTTCTATCCAATTCTGAAAAGCCGCAGTTATAAAAAATATTATCTTTTAAATCTGCTCTGCAAAGATACTATTTTTTTATTTAACTACCATTATTACAGGTAAAAAATAATATTATCTTGCACAGGCTATGTATTTAATACAGCAGAACATAGTATATAACTTTTATCCACAAACCTGTGGAAAAACGAATGGAAAACCCATCCAATAACTTATTCATAACTTTCAAGATATCCACCAATCACATTCCTGCCCGCTCGGAATGAGGATATCCACATAGTTATTATTAAGTTTTAATGAAGTTTTTAGGAATTTTAGAACGGAAAAAGATATAAACTTATTAACTTTGCACCAGAATAGGAAAATGTGGATAAAACATCTAAAGCATTAAGAACCAAGAAAAAGAAATGCTACAGATGTATTGATAACTTACTATCAGGGTGTGGATAATAAAACTGGCAAGAAATCATCCAAATATTTATCCACTTATCCACGTTATATCATCATTCCTATATCCTATAAAAAAGAAGAAAAAAGAAGAATAAAGAAATAAAAATAATAATAATGTTATGGTGAAAAAAGAATGGATAGAGAAAGGTTTTGTCGATGAACCTGTTGATGCAACCTTAGACTTGAAGCAGGAGATACGCCGACTCTGCAAGGAGAAAGATGCTATCATCCTGGCTCATTACTATACCGTAGGCGATATTCAGGATATTGCCGATTTCGTGGGCGACTCTTTGGCGCTGGCACGCAAGGCTGCAGAAACTGATGCCAAGGTAATGGTGATGTGCGGTGTGCACTTTATGGCAGAAACTTGCAAACTGCTGAGTCCTGACAAGACAGTACTTTGTCCTGACCTGAATGCTGGTTGTTCGCTTGCCGACAGCTGCAAGGCCGAAGACCTGAAGCAGTATAAGGCTGAGCATCCTGGATACAAGGTGGTGAGCTATGTCAATACGACAGCAGCTGTCAAGGCGCTTACCGATTGTGTGGTGACGAGTGGCAATGCCAAGAAGGTGATTGACAGTTTTCCACAAGATGAAAAGATTATCTTTGGTCCCGACTATAACTTAGGCAATTATATCAATAGTGTTACAGGCCGCAATATGTTGCTCTGGAATGGTGGCTGTCATGTGCATGAGAAATTCTCTGTCGAGGCTATCGTAAAGCTGAAGAGCGAGCATCCTGAGGCTGTCGTGATGGCTCATCTTGAGTGCAAGGCTCCTGTGTTGGCTGTAGCTGATGTAAAGGGTTCTACTGCCACAATGCTTCAATATGCCGAGAAGCATCCTGAAATCAAGGAGTATATTATCGCCACGGAGGCTGGTATTCTTCACGAGCTGGAGCGCAACTGTCCTGGTGTAACCTTCTATCCTGTGCCACCCGAGGTGAGCGAAGGTGGATTAGGATGCAGCTGCAATGAGTGCGAATATATGAAGATGAACACGCTTCAGAAGATTTATAATGCCCTGAAGTATGATTGGCCTACTGTAGAGGTTGACGAAGCGATCGCACGCGATGCTGTCAAGCCTATCGAGAAGATGCTCTCGCTTTCTTAATATTTTCAGATAAAACATATATTCATCTGAGTCAAGTATCTTACTGAGTCCACTTGAAAAAGTCGAAAATCGTATTTTTGTCTTTGCAACTTGATAATCAAGAATAGGTTTTCGTAAAATTGACTTTTTCAAGTGGGCTTATAACTCAAGTTTTTAAGTACGGGCTGAAGGCCCAAAAGCTCTTAGCCCAGGGCAGCGCCCTGGGTATAATGGCTTATCGGCAAGGCGCCCTGTAAGGGCAACAGCTTTGTAAATTGCCTGTAGTTTTAAAGCTGTTGGCTATAACTTCTAACGACCGAAGGGAGTGATAATTTCTCAAACTTCTTTAACTTCTCCTACCTTTAACCTCTAATTTTTTAAACCTCTGAACTGACTCAAAAGTTCGCTTTTTCCTCTTTCATTTTCATTAATTTCTAAATTTACAAATACAGAATGAAGTCTCTAAATGATGTTTTTGTTAGCTTTAAGTACTTTTTGTAGATGTATTATTGTATCTGGTGTTTTTTTTACAAAGTGTCTTTTCACACTCAAGGGCTTGGTGTTTTTAAGTAAATGAGTGGTAAAATTGGTTCATTTTAGTTCAAAAAATAAATTTTACCCCCTAAAAGATAAAAAAATCACCTGTTAAAAAACAATTTTTACTACTTTTGCGTTGGTTTTAAACAAGGTGCGTTGTGAAACGCAGATATCATCTTTTACTTATACAATTTATATTTACATCGTAATGAGAATTTCCGAGTGAGGAGGTTCTCATTATTTTTTTTTAACGTCACTATGGTCTTCGGTTACGGATAATAGGGCTATCTTTGCAGAAGATAAGCTGCACTCGGCAATTTGAAAGCAAGCTTTCATTGCGCTCATTGGCATTATCTTTGCATTCGGCTAACTATTTTTTTAGCACTATAAAAGAAATATGAAACTCAAGATACATTTCAGTCATAAGGAGGAACTTTGGAATTCCTGGTCGCATGCGGGTGGCATCCTTTTGGGAGTCATAGTAGGTATTATTTTCCTGTATTGGTGTTTTACCAATCACAACGGTTGGGCAACGGCAGGAGTGATACTTTATCTCTTTGGCATGCTTATGTCGTATATTGCATCTACTGTGTATCATGCTCTCTCGGCATGGAGCAAGTGGAAAGAACGACTGCGTAAATGGGATCATGCTGCCATCTATTGGCATATTGCAGGTTCATACTCTCCCATCACGCTTATAGCTATGCGCGATCAGGGTTATTGGGGCTGGAGTCTGTTCTGTTTCATCTGGGCGTGTGCAATAGCTGGAACAGTCATGAGTTTTTGCCGGCTGAAGGATCACAGCAATTTGGAAACCATTTGTTTCGTCGGTATGGGACTTTCCGTGTTGGTTGCTTTCAAGCCTCTCATTGATTCTGTTTCGCCTGCTACGGTCATTTGGATTGTTGCCGAGGGCGTTTGTTATATTACTGGTGCTGTGTTCTATAGTATCAACAAGCGCAAGTATATGCATTCTGTCTTCCATTTCTTCGTATTGGCTGGTAGTATCTGTCATATCATAGCAGTCTGGGACATTTTGATGAAGTATATCTAACTCAACTTTCTGATTTACGGAAGTTGTGTTAGTTATACAACAGCTTTGTGGACTTGAAATTAAACATAAAATATTCCCACAATAGCTGTTGTTTCTAATTTTCTATAATTTTTGAGCCCAGCGAAAGCTCAATTGGTAATATTATTTTCCTTTGCGGTAAAATAGCTCCTTAAAGAGCACAAATGTGCCCTACGTGGGGCACATTTGTGCCATAAGTAGGCATTTTGATAGAATCAGTTTTAAAAAAAAATGGATACCATGATGGTAACAGATGTCTTATTGCTTTGCATCTCAGTGTGGGACAGATATTTAAACTTTCGTAGTGTTCAGAACTTGAGAATGTTTATATTATTATCTTTATAAAATAAGGTGGAAAAGTTAACGTTGTGTTAAAAGCAAAAAATAATTGCTCGAAAATTTGGAAGCTATTGCTTTTTGTTATACTTTTGCAGTGTAATATTAAAGTAGTACACTAAAACAGTTAGATTATGATACAAGTAAACAATTTGAGTTTCCATTATCAAGGAGTCAAGAGAAACGTGTTCAGCGATTTCAATATGACTCTTAAGGAGAATAATATCTATGGACTTTTAGGTAAGAATGGTACAGGCAAGAGTACTCTGCTTTACCTGATCAGTGGTTTGCTGCGTCAACAGCAGGGCACTATTCTTATCGACGGAATATCTTCTTGTGATCGTCGCCCAGATGTACTTCGTGATATCTTTATAGTGACTGAGGAGTTTTTTCTCCCCAATGTTTCTCTCGATGTCTATGTGAAGATGAACCGTCCCTTCTATCCCAACTTCAGTCAGGAAGTGTTGGACAGATGTTTGCAGGATTTCGAATTACCTCTCTCTCTTAATTTGAACGAACTCTCGATGGGACAAAAGAAAAAGGCTTATATGAGTTTTGCCCTTGCCACGGGTACAAAATACCTTTTCATGGACGAGCCCACCAATGGCCTTGACATCCCATCGAAGAGTCAGTTCCGCAAGGTGATAGCCAACAATATGACCGATGAGCGAATGTTGATTATCTCTACTCATCAGGTTCATGACATCGAGTCGCTGCTCGACCACATTGTTATTCTCAATCAGAATAATCTCTTGCTCGATGCCTCAGTGGCAGATATTTGTGAGGACTATTCCTTCGAGTACCGCACACCTGCCGAAATGGATGATACAGTACTCTATGCAGAGCCTACACTTCAGGGCAATGCCGTGATAGCCAAGCGAAAGGCTGGCAGCCGGGAAACTCAGATGAACCTCGAGCTTCTCTTCAATGCAGCCATCAACGGCAAGTTGTAAATAAAGAGTGAGGTTTCTATTTTCATTTTCAAATTACTATAACTTCTGAACTTACAAAAGTTCAAAAAAAGACAATATTATGAATAAGGTTTTAGATTTTCATCGTTTGGCAATGGTTTTGCGTTGGGACGCATTATCCAACTGGAAGAAATATGTGCGGAGCACTCTGGGATTGGCTTTTGTATTTTCCTTTATCTGTATTTTTTATCAGTTTAATTGGCGAAGCAATGGTTATGTTACATATAATGATGTGAAGGACTTATATTTGGGAAGTGTTTCTGGTATGTTCATGTTTATCAGTTTCATTATTTTCTTTTTCTGTGGGTCAAGAATCTTCATTAACATGAAGACCAAGGCTTCCCGCTCTTTGTTCTTGATGCTGCCAGTCACCAATATGGAGAAGTTTATTTCCCGTTTGCTGTACACCGTTTTAGGAACATCCTTGATGATTGTCGCTTCGTGGATAATAGCCGACATCATTCAGTTTGTGTTCAGCCTCTTTCTTACTCCAGGCATGCAGGGCTCTCTCGTAGGCACGGCTTTTGAAGGGTTGTTCTTGAAAGATAATTTCGACAGTTCTCACTTTATAGTACGCAATGGCACCAGCGTGTTGGGACAGACTTTCCCTGTGGGTACGTTTTTGTTATCGTTGACGATCTTTACCCATTCCTTCTTTACTTTGGGAGGCACTATTTTCCGCAAGTCTGCCACCTTGCTGACCATTTGCTCCAGTTTCATTCTGATGTTTCTGATGGCATTGATATCTTCCTTCGTGGATGAAGATGTACTGTGTCATCTCGTCCAATCCATGGAACCTAACACTTTCGGATGGCTTATGGTGATGGTTCTTCTGCTTTTGTCGGCATTCAATTACTGGGCAGCCTACAAGCTTTTCACTCATATGCAGATTATCAACAACAAGTGGTTTAACATATTGTAAAACAATAAAAAACAAACTATGGATTTCAGCAACGACAAGGCGATATACATACAGATAGCCGAACGATTGTGCGACGAGATACTGGCAGGTAAATATCGAGAAGACGAGCGTGTGCCAAGTGTGCGTGAATATGCAGTCTTGCTCGAGGTAAACACCAATACCACAGTCAAATCGTACGACCAGTTGGCTTCAGAAGGCATCATCTACAACAAACGAGGGCTGGGCTATTTCGTATCATCAGGAGCCAAGCGACAGATCAAGAAGACTCGCAAGCAGGAGTTTATGAAAGAACGCCTGCCCGAGTTGGCCCGCCAAATGGTTTTGCTCGACATTTCACTCGACGAGGTGCAGGAAGCCCTGAAGGGTGAACTTGATGAGATAGATGTAATGCCGCAATAGAAGTTTTTAACCCCCATAAATACATGAAGAAAATGAAAACAAAAATGATAATAACAGCACTGTTTGCTACACTGAGTTTTACCAGTTGTGTCAATCTTATGAGTAAGCAGAATGTTCCACAACAAGTAAAAAATCTGGATAACGAGAAAGTCATCAAGCAGTCGCTCGCCTTAAAAAACTTTCATGCCATCAGCAATGCGATAGGTATTGATGTTTACTATACGCAGTCGGCTGCCTATAGTGTTTCAGTGGAAGGCACCGAGCAATGTATAGCACAGGCCAAACTTGAGGTTACCGATGGAGTACTGAATATCATGAACAGATATGCCCATTTCTACAATACTTCCTCTTATAGTCTTAAAGTTTATATCAGTGCTCCCTCTATCGACCAAATCAGCAACAATGGAGCTTTAGATTTCTATGGCGACATCAATCAGAGTAAGTCTTTGGCGATTTCCAACCAAGGTTCGTTCGATTACGACAAGGGAACAGTGAAGGCTGGCCATGTATCTATTGACAATAATGGTTCTTTAGATATTGATAATCCTATGCAGATTACAGATTCTCTTCGAATCAACAATTATGGTTCAATGGATATCAATAACGACATGAATATATCAGGTTCTGTACATATCAACAATAATGGCTCTTTCGATGTTGATAAAATGATGCATATCACAGGTACTGCCTTTATCAATAATTATGGTTCTTTTGACGGCAGTTTTGGTCTTAAGGGAAGAGACTTCGAGGTTTCCAATTATGGCAGCTTCGACTCACATCTTACTGCCGATTGTGACCACATCAAAGTTAATTCGTTTGGATCTACCGATATGGATATAACGGGTACAACGAAGCAAATAAGTATCAATGACAAGGGATCTACCGACATTGATACTACTCAACTCAAAGTACTCAAATAAATATTAAACCATTCAAGACAATGATTCACTTAAAAGACGTCAATAAGACCTATCAGGGTGCACAGCCCCTGCATGTGCTGAAAGGTATCAGTCTCGACATAGAGCGTGGCGAGTTTGTGAGTATCATGGGTGCATCGGGTTCAGGAAAGTCTACCCTGCTCAACATATTGGGTATACTCGATAATTACGATTCGGGTGAGTACCGTCTGAATGATGTGATTATCAAAGACTTGAGCGAGACTCGGGCTGCTGAATATCGCAACAAAATGATAGGATTCATCTTTCAGTCGTTCAATCTCATCTCGTTCAAGACAGCAGTAGAAAACGTAGAATTGCCATTATTTTACCAGGGAGTGGGTCGCCGTAAGCGCCATGAGTTGGCTATGCAGTATCTCGACAAGTTAGGCTTGGCGCAATGGGCGAACCACTACCCTAACGAGATGTCGGGTGGACAGAAGCAGCGTGTGGCCATAGCCCGTGCCCTCATTACCAAACCACAGATTATCCTTGCCGATGAACCTACCGGTGCACTCGATTCCAAGACAAGTGTCGAGGTGATGGACCTGCTGAAGGAACTGCACCAGAAAGAAGGCATGACCATCGTGGTGGTGACTCATGAAAGCGGTGTGGCCAACGAGACCGACAAGGTAATACATATCAAGGATGGACTCATAGGAAGTATAGAGGACAACCGGGATCATCATCTTGTGTCGAAAGACTACGTCAAGTAAGTGAAGAACGAAGAGTAAAGAGTAAAGAGAGAAGAATTCTAATGTCTTCCTCGTATAGTTCTTCGGCTTTACTAACTTATAAATAATTAATGCAAATGAAATTTTCATCCTTCACCTTTCACTCCTCACTCCTGTCAGAGATATGGAGTACGTCGAAGCGCAACAAGCTTCGTACATCGCTTACAGGCTTTGCCGTGGCATGGGGCATCTTTATGCTCATCTTCCTCTTGGGAGCAGGCAATGGGCTCATCAACGCCCAGTTGCAGCAGAGTGACCGATTTCTGGCCAACTCAATGGTAGTATATGGACAGAACACTTCGAAGGCCTATAATGGTCTGAAAGAAGGAAGACCTATCGACCTCAACGACAAGGATATGCTCATCACCGATCATGTCTATGCACATCAGGTAGGCGATGTGGGCGGACAGCTGCAGCAATATAGTGTGAATATCAATTATGGCGACAACTATATAGCCGACCAGACGCTGACAGGTGTTTATCCTTCCCATACCAAAATCAACAAAATAGAGATGCTGAAAGGGCGATTCATCAATCAAATAGATATGCAGCAGCGCAGAAAGGTGGTTGTGATGAGTCGTAGTCAGGCCAAGGAACTGGTAAAAGACTATCGGTTGCTCGTAGGCAAGAATGTCAAGTTGGGCGACCTTTCCTTCAAGGTGGTAGGAATCTACAAGGACGATGAGACGCGACAGAATAACGAGGCATTCACCTCTTTCTATACCGTCAAGACCATTTATGCCAAGGGCGACAAGGCTGGCGACATTGAGTTTACTCTCAAGAATATGAAGAGTGAGGAAGACAATCGGGCCTTTGAGAAAAATTATCGTGCCAGCATCAACAAGAACCATCAGGCAGCTCCTGATGACGAGCGAAGTCTATGGCTGTGGAACCGCTATTTGGACAATATACAGATGAATCAGGGTATCGCCATCATCCAGTCTGCCCTCTGGATAATAGGACTCTTTACCCTACTGAGCGGCATCGTGGGCGTGAGCAACATTATGCTCATCACCGTAAAGGAACGGACCCGCGAGTTTGGTGTGCGCAAGGCCATAGGAGCCAAACCTTGGTCAATATTGAAGCTCATCATCACCGAGAGTATCATCATCACTTCGTTCTTTGGATATATAGGTATGGTGTGTGGCGTGGCAGCCAATGAGCTGATGGACAAAACCATAGGTCATACTACCGTAGATACGGGACTTTTCAAAGCAGCCATGTTTGTCAACCCCACAGTGGGTATAGGTACTTGTATCGGAGCCACCATCACCATCGTGATAGCAGGAACCATTGCCGGACTCATACCTGCTATCAAGGCAGCTAAAATACGTCCTATAGAGGCGTTGAGAGCGGAATAGTCATTTAATGTTTAATGTGAAGTGTTTAATTTTTAATTAGGCTTACACCTTTAATATATGCGTTTCGATTTAGATACATATAAGGAGATTCTCGACACCATCACGAGAAACAAGAGCCGTAGTCTCTTGACAGGTTTCGGTGTGTTCTGGGGTGTGTTCATGCTCATTGTCCTGATGGGAGGTGGACAGGGACTGAAGGAGTTGCTGCAAGCTAACTTCTCTGGATTTGCCACCAATACCGCAGTAATATGGGCACAGAATACCACCAAACCTTATAAAGGATTCAATAAAGGACGTTCCTGGCAGATGGAGGAAAAAGACCTGGAACGACTGCGCCAGCGGATGCCTGAGCTCGATGTCATCACCCCGCTCCTCTTCGGAGGAAGAAAAAACGTTGTCTTTGCCGACAAGAGTTTCAGTGGCAGCACACAGGGCGTCAATTCTGATTATGCAAAAGTCTCTGTTCCAAAGATGTTTTATGGCAGATACATCAACGATATGGATGTGCGCCAGCAGCGCAAGGTATGTGTCATTGGAAAACAGATCTATAAGAATCTCTTCCCAGGTGGCGGCGACCCATGTGGCAAGACGGTCAGGGTGGATTCCACCTACTATACCGTAGTGGGAGTAGACTACCGTTCGGGCAATGGAGTGAACCTTGGAGGACAGGCCGACGAGACCATCACCCTACCCCTGTCTGTCTTGCGTACAGCCTATAATCGTGGTACGGCTGTCGATATCATAGCCGTAACGGGTAATAAAGGTGTTGTGATGAGCAAGTTGTCGCAGCGTATGCGTGAAACCATTGCACGTGCCCACTCCATTGATCCTACTGACGAAAAAGGACTCATGGTGTTCAATACTGAGGTACTCTTCCAGATGCTCGACAACTTGTTTAATGGAGTCAACTTCCTCATCTGGTTGGTAGGCATAGGCACCCTGTTGGCCGGAGCTATCGGTGTGAGCAACATCATGATGGTAACGGTAAAGGAACGCACCACCGAGATAGGAATCCGGCGTGCCATCGGCGCCACTCCCAGGATGATACTGTCACAAATCATCTCGGAGAGTATTATCCTGACCCTTGTAGCAGGTATGAGTGGCATTATCTTCGGTGTGGCAATCCTGCAGCTGATAGAATTGGCCAATACCACAGACGGTATTTTGGCTGCCCACTTCCAGGTCAACTTCTGGACGGCCATCTTCTCTGCCCTGCTCATCAGTCTCCTTGGAGGTTTGGCAGGACTGGCACCCGCCTGGCGAGCCATGAGTATCAAGCCCGTAGATGCTATGCGTGATGAATAAACTATCCAGCTAAAGTTCAATAAGTTACATCATGAAAATATAAAAAAACAACGATATGAAAAAGTATTCCAAACTGATTGTAGCGGCCATTGTCGCCTTGATTTTTGTAGGAACATTCGTCTTCCTGTATCAGAAATCTCAACCCAAAGCTACCGAGTATAGTGAGTTTGTACCTAAGATGGGTGACGTGTTGAAAACCACCGTCATAACAGGTAAGATAGAACCACGCAACGAGGTAAGCGTAAAGCCACAGATAAGCGGTATTATTACCGAGATTTGCAAGGAGGCTGGCGACTATGTGCAGGCTGGCGAGGTGATAGCCAAGGTAAAGGTGATTCCTGATATGGGACAGCTTAGCAGCGCTCAGGCTCGTGTGCGCCTGGCTGAAATCAATCTGAAGCAGGCACAGGTAGACTTCGGACGTGAGGACAACCTGTATAAGAAGCAGTTGGTAAGCGCCGACGAGTTCGACAAGGTAAAGCAGGCTCTCAAGCAGGCACGCGAGGAAAAGGTGGCTGCCGAAGATGCTCTCGAAGTTGTACGTGATGGTGTGTCGAAGAGTAATGCCAATGCCTCTTCTACCCTCATACGTTCCACTATCTCGGGTATTATTCTCGATATTCCTGTCAAGGTGGGCAACTCGGTCATTCTTTCCAATACCTTCAATGACGGTACTACCATAGCCAGTGTGGCAAATATGAACGACCTTATCTTCCGTGGCAACATCGACGAGACTGAGGTGGGAAATCTTGTTATAGGAATGCCGATGAAGATTACCATTGGTGCCATGCAGGATCTTAAGTTTGATGCCGACTTGGAGTATATTTCTCCTAAGGCTGTAGAGAACAATGGTGCCAACCAGTTTGAGGTGAAGGCTGCTGTTCGTTCTGTCAAGGGTGGCAAGATTCGCTCTGGCTATAGTGCCAATGCAGAGATAGTTCTGGCCAAGGCCTTGAATGTTGTTACCGTGCCCGAGAGTGCCATCGAGTTTAGTGGCGACAGTACCTTTGTATATATTGTCAAGGGCAGTGGTGAGAAGAAAACCTATGAGCGCAAGCAGGTGGTGACAGGACTGAGCGACGGCGTGAATATTGAGATTAAGAAGGGCTTGTCGCTGAAAGACAGAGTGAGAGGTCCTGAAATTGTGGCAGACAACAAGGATGATGAATAAGCATACTAATAAATAAAGCATGAAAATGATGAATATCCGTTTTACTATATTGTCGGCAATGGCTTTCTTTGCTTTGGGCGAGGCTCAGGCACAGAAGGCATGGAGCCTTCGCCAGTGCATCGACTATGCTTTAGAGCACAATATCACGGTGAAGCAGATGCATAACATACGCGAGCAGCAGGCTTTGCAGCTCAATACCAATAAGAACTCTCGCCTACCCGACCTCAATGCCTCGGTTGGCGAGAACATTTCCTTCGGTCGTGGACTGACGGCACAGAATACTTACGAAGACCGTACCACCAGTTCTACCTCCTTCTCATTGGGAACAACAGTCTCTCTCTTCGATGGCAACAAGACGACCCACAACATACGTCTTAGCAAACTCAATCTTGATGCAGCTGATGCCGACCTGAGTAAGGCACGCAACGATTTGAGTATGAATGTGGCCAAGGCATACATCGAGGCTCTCAATAATATGGAGATAGCCGATGTGGCTCGCCGACAGGTGAGTATCGACTCCATGCAAGTGGCTCGCCTGCAGACTATTGTAGAGAATGGTAAGGCAAGTGTGGCAGAACTCTCTCAGCAGAAAGCTGCTTTGGCGCAGAGCCAGCTTACGCTTACCACAGCCAGCAACAACTGCCAGCTCTCCCTACTCGACCTGTCGCAGTTGCTCGAACTCCCCTCGCCCGATGGCTTCTCTATCCTGCGTCCTGAGACCTCGCATATCAATCCCGAGTCTTATGTGCCTGCATCTCCCTCTGTCGTCTTTGCCGATGCCCTTGTGAGCAAACCCGAGATCAAAGCACAGGAGTTGCGTGTTAAGGGAGCCGACCATTCTGTTCTTATAGCCAAATCGGCTTATTATCCTCAACTGGCGTTCAATGCAGGGCTGGGCAGCAACTACTACAAGACGAGTGGTTTTGATGCCGAATCGTTTGGCAAGCAACTTAAAAACAATTTCAGTCAGTATCTTGGTTTGAGTCTCAACGTGCCTATCTTCAATCGTTTCTCCACCCGCAACAGTGTGCGTTCAGCCCGTATAGACCGTGACAATCAGGTACTTAAGTTAGAGGATGCCAAGAAATCTCTTTATAAGGAGATTCAGCAGGTGTACTACAATGCCATAGCTGCCGAGTCGCGCTATGTGAGCAGCCGACAGGCTGTGGCAAGCAATGAGGATGCCTTCCGGCTTACTCAGGGAAAATACGAGAATGGTAAGGCCAGCATTACTGAGTTTAATGAGGCTAAAAACAATCTCCTCAAGGCACAGAGCGACATGGTGCAAGCCAAGTATGAGTCGCTTTATCAGAACAGTCTTCTCGACTTTTATCGTGGCAAGAGTCTTGACTTTTAGGTCAAGGCTCTTTGTCGTTTTATGGCTTTTGTTGCTAATCCTATCGACAGTTATAGGGGGCTATTATCTTCTTACAAATGAGTTATAGAGCGAAAAGTTCATAAGATAATGAAACTCAAACTTGTGAACTTATTTTTTTTTGCGTAACTTTGCAGCCGCAAAGTAATAAATGACATTTATGAATGATAAGATAAAAGAATTTGAGGTCATGGCACCAGTAGGCTCACGCGAGTCGTTGGCTGCTGCCATACAGGCTGGTGCAGACTCGGTATACTTCGGTATTGGCAAGTTGAATATGCGTTCACACTCAGCCAACCATTTTAACATCGACGACCTGCGCGAAATAGCAGCCACCTGCAATGAACACGGCATCAAGACATATTTGACAGTAAATACTGTGATATATGATGACGATATTGCTACGATGAAAGAAATCATTGATGCAGCCAAGGAGGCAGGCATCTCGGCTGTTATAGCCAGCGATGTGGCTGTCATGGCCTACTGTAATGAGGTAGGAGAGGAGGTACACCTTTCTACTCAGCTCAACATCTCAAACACCGAGGCACTGAAGTTCTATGCCCGTTTTGCTGATGTGTCGGTACTGGCACGCGAACTGAATATGGACCAGGTGAAGCATATCCATGAAGAGATAGAACGCCAGAACATCTGCGGCCCTATGGGCAAGAAAATCAGAATAGAGATGTTCTGTCATGGTGCTTTGTGCATGGCTGTATCGGGCAAGTGCTATATGAGTCTTGCCAATGCCAACCGTTCTGCCAACCGAGGAGAGTGTGTGCAGATATGTCGTCGAAGCTATACGGTTACAGACAATGAAACAGGCAATCAGCTCGAGATAGACAACAAGTATGTGATGAGTCCTAAAGATCTGAAGACCATACGTTTCATCGACCGTATGATGGATGCAGGTGTGCGTGTGTTCAAGATAGAGGGACGTGCACGTGGTGCAGAATATGTATATACCGTAGTGAAATGCTACAAGGAGGCTATAGCCTCTGTGCTCGACGGAACCTTTACTGAGGAGAAGAAGGATGCTTGGGACGAGAAGTTGGCTACTGTCTTCAATCGTGGTTTTTGGGACGGATATTACCAGGGACAGACTCTTGGCGAATGGAACAAGCACTATGGCTCTGTAGCTACTGAGAAGAAGGTGCTCGTGGGCAAAGTGATGAAATACTTCTCCAAGCTTGGTGTGGCAGAGGTGGCTATAGAGGCTTCTGAGATAGAGCAGGGACAGAAACTGCTCATTACGGGCAACACCACAGGTGTGATGTATCTCAATGCCGATGAGATACGCTATGAGCTGAAACCTGTAGAGGTGGCCAAGCAGGGCTGGAGAGTATCTATCCCTGTGCCTGGCAAGGTGCGCCCTAATGACAAACTATATAAACTGATAACTGTAAACGAAATAAAGGAGATAAAATAATGGCGACAATCAACGAATTGCAGGACGAGGTAGTAGAGGAGTTTCAGGACTTTACCGACTGGATGGACAAGTATCAGATGCTCATAGACTTGGGCAATGAACTGGCTCCTCTCGACGAGAAATACAAGAACGAGCAGAACTTAATCGACGGCTGTCAGAGCCGTGTGTGGCTGCAATGTGACTATAAGGACGGTAAACTTGTCTTCACTGCCGACAGTGATGCACTCATCGTAAAAGGTATTATAGCCCTTTTGATACGTGTGTTGAGCGGTCATACTCCTTCTGAAATCATGGATGCCGACCTGTATTTTGTAGAGAAGATAGGACTGAAGGATCACTTGAGTCCTACTCGCAGCAACGGTCTCTTGGCCATGATCAAGCAGATACGTATGTACGCCTTGGCCTATAAAACAAAGGAAGCAGAGGGAAATGCGTAAGTTAAGAACGATAGAGATGAACCGCCTCACGCTGGAGGAGTTCAAGGAAGCAGAGAAACTGCCCCTGATAGTGGTTCTCGATGATGTACGCTCTTTGTATAATGTGGGAAGCGTGTTTCGCTCATGCGATGCCTTCAGGGTAGAGGGTGTTTATCTGTGCGGCATTACTGCCACGCCTCCTAATACCGAGATACATAAGACAGCTCTTGGCGGCGAGGACAGCGTAGACTGGGAATACTTCAAGACCACCGAGGAAGCTGTGGAGAAATTGAAGGAGAAAGGCTATTTTGTATATAGTATCGAGCAGGTGGAAGGCTCCACCAAACTGCAGAATCTCCCTGATGCTCATAATACTTCACACTCTACAGGCTATGCCGTTATTTTCGGCAACGAGGTAAAAGGGGTGAAGCAGAATGTGGTAGACATGAGTGACGGCTGTCTTGAAATACCTCAGTTTGGCACCAAGCACTCGCTCAATGTCAGCGTTACGGCAGGAATCGTGGTATGGGAGTTTGCCAAACTCCTGAAGCTATAGACAAGTTTGGAAGAAAAAAGTTTTTTACCTAAATATGACTTATAAGAATCAATTGATAAATGGCCTGAAACAAGGATTTTTGTTTTATGCCTTTTCCACAATATTGATAGCTATTCAGTTTAGCTTCTACATCGTGGGTAGTCCCATCCTCGACTATATGGATTTTGAGGGATGGGTTTTCTTTGCAGCATCCTGTGTGAGCCATGCCTCGCAGTTTGCCTTGGTGCCTTATCTGTTGGGCTTCCTTGTGCTGTTATGCCGTTTTCCCAAGACAGCAAGGGTTGTGCAGATAGTGGGCGTGGTGCTGCTCTGTGTGCTCAACTATCTTAACTCTCAGGTCTATGCCATCTATCATTTCCATATCAATGGTTTTGTGTTGAGTATGGTTTTCGGCGAGGGAGCAGGCGAGATATTCAACTTTGATGCCTTGCTTTATCTTAAGGAAACAGGACTATTTGCCATCGTTGCCGCCATTGTAGTGGGCGTATGGTATCTGTCACATCGCATGTGGCTGTTGAGGAAGAAAGCTTATGTCTGGTTGGTGGCAGGTATTTTCGTAGGCTGTACACTTTATGCTCATCTATGGCATATCTATGCTGCCTTCTATCAGCATCAGTCGGTTATGAAGAGTGCCACCTTGCTGCCTTATTATTTTCCTACTACCTCCAATGGCTTGTTGCTTAAGTGGGGCTGTAAACAGCCAAGAGGAGTGGGGCAGACCAGTGGTCGACAGAGTACAGACTTGCTGTATCCCGTACATCAGCTTGAGACGGTGGAACCCGATTCTCTGCCCAATATAGTGGTTATCTTGTTAGATTCATGGAATCGCAGGGCACTTACTCCAGAATGTATGCCTCATACCTATCAGTTTGCCGAACAGAATCAATGGTTTGCCAATCATGTGAGTGGCAGCAATGGTACGCGAAGTGGTGTGTTCAGTCTCTTCTTTGGCTTGTCGTGCTATTATTGGGAGAGTTTTGAGCCGGCTCATGTCCAGCCGTTGCTTATCCGCAGACTGCAAGCTCTGGGCTACGACATTCAGACTTATCCCAGTGCTACATGGGCAGACCCTCCTTTTGGCAGAGTTATCTTTGGAGGTGTGCCCGGCATACACACCGAGACCAAGGGCAAGACTGCCTTGGAGCGTGATACGAGAGTGGCCAATATGTTTATTGCCGATATGAAAGGCAGAAAGGACAAGAAAAAGCCTTTCTTCTCGTTCCTCTTCTTCGACCTACCCCATAGTTTTGAGTTGCCAGCCGACAAGAATAAACATTTCCAACCAGCATGGGCGTTTGCCGATTATACCAAGCTTAACAACGATATGGATCCAACTCCTTTCTGGAACCTGTATCGCAACACCTGCTATCAGGACGACTTGCTGTTGGGCAAGGTGTTTGAGGCTTTGAAGAAACAGGGACTTATGGATAATACCATCGTTGTGCTGACAGGCGACCATAGCCAGGAGTTCAATGAGAATCATCGCAACTACTGGGGACATAACAGCAATTTCTCAGTTCATCAGATAGGAGTGCCAATGATATGGCATGTTCCTGGACAACAGGCACATAAGTACACACATCGTACTACTCATTATGACATGGTTCCTACGTTGATGAAGGAATATCTGGGTGTGAAGAATCCTACAGACGACTATTCTATGGGGCGGCTGATGACCGATAAGACTCCGCGTCTGTGGCATGTGGTGGGAAGCAATCTGAACTATGCTTTCATTATAGGGAAGGACAGTATTCTGGAGAAGACAGCCCAGGGGTCCCTCGATGTCTATGATGCCAAGATGAATCCTGTGAAAAATTATGTGTTGCCTGCCAAGCAGTTTGACAAGGCTATGAAGCAACTGAACCGCTTTTTCAAGTAACTCAATAAAAAAGGCGATGTGTCACAGTCTTACCCCTTGTTCTGGATCAGATATGATGACATAGCACCTTATCTGAGCAAACAGATTATAATGACAAGCAACCTTAACAACGCGGCCACAACGTTTCCGACATGTCAATAGACAAGAAAGTATTCGATTCTTCCAACCAGACTGGCTTTTTTATCGGTCCCACTCTTAAATTCTCACTTCCTCTTATAGGGCTTGGCATCGACATTGCAGCACTTTACGACCAACGTTCGGCCAAAGCAAGTGATGCAAAAGAGAACGATGGCAAGGAGACATTGAAGCAGCAAGCAATAAACATCCCCATAAACCTGCGCTATGGCATAGGGCTCGGCAGTCTGGCAAGCATTTATTTTGCAGCAGGCCCTCAGTTTGGTTTCAACGTTGGCGACAAGGACAAGAAGATTTTCGATGAAGCCACTTGGCAACTTAAGAAATCTACTTTCAGCGTAAACCTCGGGGCTGGTGTGTCGCTGATAAAGTACATAGAAATAGGCGCAAACTATAATATCGCCTGCGGGAAAACAGGCGAGGTTACATTTACCGACGGCGTAAAGCAAGCAATTAAAGGGCGCAACAGCGCATAGCAGATTTACGCTGCATACTATTTCTGATAAATACATTATCATATAAAGCAAAAAGACACCCCTTGCCACATCACGGCAAGGGGGCTTTTACGTACAGGCCATACAACATCTATCTGCCTTCCCTACTGTCAAACGAATAAACACGGTATGCCACATCTGTCCATGCCACATTGCCACCGACACTTTTCGGTACGATGCAAATGCTGATCGAACTCTTTCCTGTAGTATACCGCTCGGGTATTACAAAGCTATCGTCCAGCCACTGCATATGCGGGTTGCCGTCAGCATGATACCAGTTGCGCTCAACCACCCTTACACCATCGACATAGACTTCTGCCAGCTGACGTGGCTGCCTCTGATTGCTCATGCGCAGCAGGCGCACCCCGGCGTTGGCAGGATTTATGCTTACACGGAATGAAATTTCGGCACCTTCGCCATAAGACATGAAGCTATGTGTGAGCTGACGGCGGTTGTACGTTCCCTCATAGACCGATGTTGCAGTGGCAATACGGTGAGTTCCCTTTATGCGGCACTTATGGGCGCGGCGTGAACTGCCGTCAGCAACGACTATAGAGTCGGTAAGTGCCTCCCGCACATGGTCTTTGCCATAATAGAATATTGTACCTGCATGCTCAAGATATTGGTTATTGTACTCACCGCTCTCTATGTTAAAACTAATGTTGCTATTAAAGGGATAGCAGTCGAATATACACAGCCGCGTCATAGACCATGGGTTATCAGGCAAGCCGTCGTAACCCCCGAACGGATGCGCTTCGGGCGGTGTGGGAAAGCCCCAGCCGTAAGAGACATAGCTTTCCGAGCCGTCGCTCTGCACGCGTGGAGTTTGCTCATCGTCAATATAAACGTGGACATCGCCCTCACAGCTTATCACATTAGGGCGTTCCGCCCAGCATGTGACATGTGCCGCAACCATCTTGCCGCAACCGCCGGCATGCGCCACACGGCTGTCTTCGCCTTCCACATGCCTGCGTATATAATAAGGTGTGTTGCGGAAATATCCCGAAGCCTCATAAGGATAGTTGTTGGTACGATGCACTACTGTACCGCCGGCAAGCCCGAACGTGACAGTGCCGCGGTTGTGCAGACGCAAGGTAACACCCTGCCAGAAAGGCATGGGGAACGTGTTATACATCATGCCGCCCTCCGTCACGCCCATGAGCAGATACTCAACGGAGTTATAAGCAAGCGAGTTTCCAAAGAACGCACCGATGGGGCAAAGCACATCGGGCGTATCATGCCCGTCGAACGTTATCTCCATCCATACCGTCTGCATCGCTTCCGCATCAATCCTATCTGCAAACAGCCGTACAGCAGAAAGCACACCACTTCTATCCATACTCGCCAACAGGCACGCCTCTCCTGGCCGAAGTTCTGTGCGCCTTATTACGGTAGTATCTGACGGTAAGGTTACAGGCACGCTGAAACCATGCGATTTCAACTGCCTTATGTTTTCAAGGTTCTCTGTATAAGCGGCAAGCGTGTCCGACTGCGGTGATGCGAACGTATGATACACGATGTGTCCCCATCCGCTTTCACCACGCATACGGTCATTGCCATAGAGGCGCACGTCGGTGGTAACCTTGCAACTCTTGTTGAAAGGCAGCGGCACAAAGCTGCGCGCCACACGTATTGGTCCGCGCCCGTTGTCGTAGGGACCAATATAACTGTCGGCAAGCGGCTTGCAGAAAGGGAACTTCAGTCCGATTTCAGACAGCCTTACCTCATACTGCGCCACCTTGCTGCCGTCGAGATAGAAGCGGAACAGCGGGTCGCTGCACGTGAGATAGCGGTGCTGCGTAAGGTTCTGTATACACCCGGGACCGTCCACGTCGAGGACCACCCACTCACGGTTGGCGTCCTCATAGAGGTACCAGTCCCAATCGGCATTGCCGCCCGTCTTGTCTATGCTTCCCTGATAGTGTATCTCCGTGCCCGCCGGAGCCAGCAGCGGAAGATTTCTCACAGCATTGCCAATAAGGCCGTCCTGCGCGGAAATGCCCTGCAATATGAGCAGTGACACCGCAGAGACGCAAATGTTTCTTTTCATAAAATCATATTTTTAAGACATCCTCACATAGTCGCCGTGAGGAACGTCGCGTTACCAAAAATATATAAAACATTCTCGCATGCCGCCACGAGCAGCGTCTCGCCGCGGCTGACACGCACGCCGTTGATGTTGGCTTCACCCCAAAGGCACATCACGACAACAAAAGAGTCGGCATTGAAATCTATCTGTGCCGCCATCTGCACCACCACGCGGTTTACGTTGAAATAGGGGTAGTTTATGAGCTGCGACGTGGGTTTTGTAGAGTTGTAAGACGTGCGGTACTCGGGCCATACCCTGTAGGCTATGGCGTCGCGTGCCTCTGCAACGTGCAGTTCGCGCGGATTGTCGTGAGCGTCTTTCCTGCCGAAGTCGTACACGCGGTATGTTATGTCGCTCGTCTGCTGTATCTCGGCAAGGAAGTTGCCGGCGCCTATGGCGTGGAGACGCCCGGCCGGAAGGAAGAACAGGTCGCCCTGATGTGCCTCGTGGGTGGCTATGACATTCTGCATGGCCGAGCGTCCACCAACGGGTTCCGCCGTAGCCATGCGCTCATAGTCTTCGGGCGTTATGCCCTTCTTCAGCCCTGCATATATCTTCGCCCCGACATCGCTCTCATGCCCCGGCACGCCGGATATCTCCCACGATTCTCCTATGTTGGGCTGCGCCGTATATATTCCCTTAAACGGCGCTATACGGTATCCGCCCCATATCGTTGTCTTCAGATATGGTTCAAACTTGTATGGTTTCATTGGTTTCTAATGCTTTAATTATGCAAAACGCCCTATTATTAAAGGTGTGTCAAAACATCCCGTTCTTTGTCTATGTATTCCGTGGACCTCATTCCTCCACGGCTTTCTCAAACGGTGCAGCAGGCAGTCCGGCGCTGTTGTATAGGTTGGCATCGTCAGGATTATCAGCCCAGGCATAGCGGACAGACTTTGGATTGTCGATGCCGGTACAGTCGAGCAGCACGGCATCGATTCCTGACGTCTCTGCCCTTACCCAGCGGTATTTGCCGTCTTTACCCGCAACGGCAAAGCCGCAGACATATCCGTAACGGCTCTTTGCCTTTAGTCCTCTGGCAACATTTTCAAACGTTACAAGCACGTTATCGCCATGCTTCACAGCTTTAAGCGGCTGCGGACTTTCACAGTATATGTCCGCCATGCCGTAGTCGTTGTGCAGGGCAAGGCACGCAAGACGATGACCCACCGTCTGCTTGTCACGCGGATGTATGTCATCGGCATCACCCACGTCTATTATCACAGCCTGTCCCGTATGCGGCAGACTGCGTGCCGAGTTCTGGGCATCGCGCAACACCGCCCAGTTGCTTGCCGAAGGATGCTCGTCTGAAGGCATGTAGTTGGCAAGCTGAACCCAGTAGAACGGCATGTCTGCACGGTTCCAGCGGCTCCGCCAGTCGTTTATCATTGCCGGGAAAAGGCGGTAATACTCCTCTGCCCGCGGGGCGTTGTTCTCTCCCTGATACCACACGAAGCCACGTGCAGGATATCCGGCAATGGGAGCCACCATGGCATTGAACAGGCGGGAGGGAAAGGCGTTGGGACCGTCTTCCACGTATTCGAACGCCTCATTGTCAACGGCAATCTTGTATTTCCAGCCGTCGCTGAGTATGGACAGGCGTTCCTGACCTACCTGCAGGAAGAACAAGTCGCTTGAGCCGTAGCATCCGCCACCGGCATGGTTGTCGACAATTTTCACCGTAAGTTCATTCTTGCCAGCCTTCAACACGCCCGAGGGCACCGTGTAGCGGCGCTTTATGTCATAGCCCACGGTTGAGCCGACCTTAGTTCCGTTTATCCAAGTGACGTCGTCATCGTCTATCATCCCAAGACTAAGTATCGCCGGCTGTCCGGCAAGAGCCTCGGGGACGCTGAACTCCACCGTTGTCCACACCACGCCGTCAACACCAGAAAGGGCATCGTCGGTCCACAGCCCGGGCACACGCAGGGGTTTCCAGTCGCTCTTGGAGTACGAAGGAAGATACCACTGCTCCTTCTCACCCGGCTCATCGGCGATGGCTTTCAAGAACGCAGCCTCCACCTCCTTACCACGTGCGAGATAAGCCTCAAGCTCCTCCGAGCGCAGACGTGTCATGAGACGGCGGTATTTCGGGAAGGCATCTATCGTCTCCATGCTCATCCAGCTTTCTATGTCGGTACCTCCCCATGACGTGTTTATCAGTCCCACAGGGACGTTAAGACGTTCGGCAATCTCGCGGCAGAAGAGATATCCCACGGCAGAGAAGTTGCCGGCCGTCTGCGGAGAGCATATCTTCCAGTCGCCTTTCAGGTCATCCTTCGGAAAGCGCGCCATATCCTTCTGTACGTCGAACGAACGGATGTTGCCGTTTGTTGCTGAACGAATCTCCTCGTCAGCGTTGTTTATCGAACGGAGCATGAACTCCATGTTGGACTGTCCGCTGCATATCCACACCTCGCCCACAAGAACATCGTCAAGGGTTATTGTCTCTTTTTTCGAACTTACAGTCACAGTATACGGTCCGCCTGCCGGCAACGCGGGCAGCTGTACACTCCAGCGCCCGTCACGTGCGGCCTTGGCAGATGCGGTGTTTCCGGCTAAAGCCACCGTTACCCGCGCACCTTTGTCCGCCCAGCCCCAAAAGCGTATCTTCTCGTTGCGCTGTATTACCATGTGGTCTGACATTATCGCAGGAAGCCGCAACTGAGCCGTCGCAGGAAGCACGGCGGCAATCATCAGCAATATTATTCTTATTCTCCTTGTCATCTTGATTTTATATTAAATGTTTTACTTGCACCTCTTATTATATGCGCCTTGCCGTCGGGCAGCACAAGGTTTGCCGTCATCGCAGCAGGCACGCTTATCGTATATCTTATCACACCGCCGTCGCGTCGCCACGAGGTTTCAAGCCTGCCGTAATATGTCTCACGGCTCACCTCAAGGCTGTCAAGGTCTGCGGGAAAGTAGGGACGGACGTTGACGAGCCTGAACCCAGGTGCCGTCTCATCCGGCGTTATTCCGGCAAGCGACTTGAAGAGCCACGCTCCCACTTCTCCGAACATTATGTGGTTAAGCGAGTTGTCTATTACGACATCGGTCTTCCAGTTCTCATGGAGGGTGGTTGCACCTTGACTAATCCAATATCCCCACGACGGATATGTTTTCTGGCATACAACCTTGTAGGCGGTATCCGCATATCCGTTGTCGGACAGCGCACCTAACAGTGCCTTGCAGCCGTGCACTCCCACATCGAGATGAAAGCCGTCGGCAACAACGCGCTCATTAAGTTGCGAGGCAACTTTTGCACGAAGTGAGTCAGGAGCAATGCCCCAATACAGTGCCATGGAAAGTTCTGTCTGCGTGCCGCCGGCATACAAGCCTTTTCCGGCATCGAGAAAGCGGCGGTTTATCGCCGAGCGTATGTCATCGGCAAGACATGAATAATGAAGAGCGTCGGCATCTTTTCCAAGAAGTCTTGCCACCTTTGACATTATTACCGCATCGACATAATAGTAGACAGACGTGGTGTAACACAAGTCGCTCGTTGTCCTTACGGGTATCCAGTCGCCAAGCCCCCAGTCGGTAAGGTTGTCTTTGGCAACAGTCTCTATGTGGCGTACGTATCTGTCCATGCAGCCGTAATGGCGTTCAAGAAGCCTGCGGTCTCCATGCCAGCAATATATCTGCCATGGAATGATAACCGTGGCACTTGTCCAGTCTACACCGTTCGCCCAGTCGTATCCCCACTTGTCCGTCGGGATAATACATGGCAGTGTGCCGTCAGGACGCTGCTCGTCGCGGAAGTCAGCCAGCCACTTCTCATAAACGGTAACAACGTCATTGTATGCCATTCCCGTCTCAAGGGCGAGGTAGGCATCTGCCGTCCAGCCGTTCTTCTCACGCTGCGGACAGTCGGTAGGATAACCGAAGAGATTGCTGAGATAAGAATTCTGTGTCGCCTCAAGAAGCTTATTAAGATATTCAGATGACGAATGCCAATATCCGATGCGTGGCACATCGCTGTGCATCTCTTCGGCAACAAGACTCTCCCGGGTAAGTTCCAAAGGTGCGGAAGAGCTTACCTCGACATACTGAAAGCCTTTATAGCCAAACCGCGCTGCAAACCCGTCATCGCCACCGCTCAGCGTAACAACATCTGTCTGAAACGGGTCACTGTCATCAGTCGGGCGATAGTGATAGTCAATATTTTCCATGTTAACACGCCCGTCGGCATAAAGCATCTCACCATGTTTAAGCCTCACCACCGTACCGCGAGGTCCACGTACACGCAGGCGTGTGACACCGGCAATGTTCTTAGGAAAATGATAAACGGCAAGGGTATCGGACAGGCGGTCTATCTTATCCGCCTTGTAAACGGCGGTAAGCCTAATGGGATGCATGACCTGCGAAGAGACGACACGTGCGGGACAGACGGTTTCGGTGACACCGTGCCACGACGACTCCTGCGGATACAAGCGGGCATCGTAATGCTCTGCCGTATATATGCTTGAGAAGACCGTGCTGCTTTCTGCCGTCTGCCAACTGCCGTCGGTCACCACATGCTCCTCCGTGCCGTCCTCATAGCGTATCAGCAGATTGGCAGCAAAGCGCGGACGGTTGCGCCACGATGCTTCGTGGAAGAACCACACCGCCGTTGACTGGTGATTGTACCACCCGTTGCCAAGCTCCACAGTAACAACGTTGCCGCCCTCGCGCATAAGTCCGGTAACATCGTGCATGACGGAGAGCACGCGCCGGTCAAAGCGCGTGAACATAGGGTCAAGGCGGTGGTTGCCAACTTTCCTTCCGTTAAGCATAATTTCGTGAAGACCTGCGGAAGCAACGGTGATAAACGCTTCTTTTACAGGTTTGGACACGTTTACCGTATGGCGGTACAATGCCAACGGGCGGTAAGCGGCATCGTTGCCGTCGGTAATCCACCTCGCACTGCCCAGCGGCAGGTTTGTAACAAAGCTTGCAACTGTGGAACCGCGCTTTCCGAAGAATACGCGCCAGTAATATCTGCGTGCAGGAGCCGGATTAAAGTCATCAACGGCAAACTCCTGCGTACCCGGGGCGAGCTCGTATACACGCATACGGTCCGAATGCCCGGGCTTTGTTCCGTATACGGCTCCGGCCACGGCAAGACTGTCTTCCGACATGACGACACGTATCTTGTCTTTCAATCCCGGCAAGGTCCAGCTTAGACGTGGATGAGCCGCATCCACGCCTACAGGATTTGTCATATACTCGCAACGCAGGTTGTCAGTACCGGCATGCAACGCAAGCGAGAACATCACGGCACAGGCTGCCGGGACAATCTTAAGATATAATGCAAATCTTTTCATTTCTGATATCCGTTGTCTGTCCTTGGCTTCTTTCCCAAAGGATAAGCCAAGAGTATAACTATTTCGAGAACTGCCACGGCTGCCGGTATATAGCTCATGACAAGACGTATGCCAAGCATGGCGGTGTCGCTCTGCTGCGGAGCGTTGGGCACAAGGCCGAAGGCTGCAAGTATCCAAAGCACTGCCGCACCGGCAACCGCACCGCCGAACTTCTGTGCCATGGAACCGGAAGAGAATATCAGACCTGTCGATGAAGTGCCGTGCTTTTTGGAAGAATAGTCGGCAACGTCTGCATACATCGACCATACAAGCGGAGATACGATACCAGTAAGTATGCTTATTAACACCTGAAGGATGAGTATTGCAAAGAAACCAGCATTGGTCATCGGAACATAAAAGAACGCCACAGACAGCAATGCCAGCAATGCAGCCGAGACAATGAAAGTATTTCGCTTACCAAGCCGGAATGACATCGGCACGGCAAGCACCACACCAATCATATTGCACACCTCTCCCACGGCAAGGAAGATGCCCGCAAAGAACAGGAAAGACGTGAAACCGAGGTCTATATGAGCCGTTTCACCTATATAGTATTTAAAGTAATATGCTGCAACCGAACCGCGAAGCGTACAGAAAAGATTTGTACAAAGAGCCGCCGAGGTAATCAGCCACCATGGAAAATTTGAGGCAAGTGCCTTAAGGTCTTCCCATACAGAACCGGTCTTGGGCGGCCGTACATGCTCGCGCGTCATCCGGAAACAGAGCAGGAAGAGGATAAGGGTTGCCGCAGAGATTACAACCATGGCATACTGCCAGCCATGCTGCAAGGCAATAAGCGGAGTATCTCCACCGCACAAATCCGTAAAGAACTTTACCAAAGGCTTCCATGCAAAGACTGCAACGAACGAGCCGGCATAGGCAAAGAACATCCGGTAACTTGAAAAGACCGTCTTCTCATCTGAATTATCCGTAACCACACCGAGCATAGAGCCATAGGGCACATTGATTGCGGTATAGACTGTCATCATAAGCATATATGTGAAGTAAGCCCAGGCCAAACGCCCTGTCTCGCCACACTGCGGGGTTATAAACAACAGGCATCCTGCAACTGCAAACGGAACAGCCATCCACAACAGCCAAGGACGGTACTTGCCCCATCTTGTATCGGTGCGGTCGGCAATGATGCCCATCACCGGATCGGAGACGGTATCCCATATACGTGTCACAAGCATCAGCACTGCCGTTGCCCCGAGACTAAGCCCGAAGACGTCACTGTAAAAGATAGGAAGATAATAGCTGAATATTTTCCAGAACATGGATGACGACATGTCGCCAAGCCCATATCCGATTTTCTCTTTTAACGTAGCCATATATTATAATTATTGTTGTAATCTCTTGTTCTTGTCCACAAGCCTATATATAGCCTTAACAGACTCTATGGAGCGCAACCCGTCGGAAGGTGTGTTGAAACAATAGTCCAAAAGTCGCTCTACGGTTGACTCTGCCACATGAAGGCGTGTGTCGCTCGATGCGTAATAGATATATACCCTACCGTTGTCTTCTATCCAGCCGTTTGAGAAAAGAACGTTGCTGACATCACCGACACGCTCTTCGCCCAAGGGAGCCATGAAGTATCCAGCCGGCTCCGCTATCACCTTGGAAGGATTGTCAAGAGCCGTGACATAGAGATACAGCACATAGCGAAGCCCTGCCGCGCAGCCGCGCACACCATGAGCGAGATGCAGCCAGCCGCGCGAAGTCTTTATAGGATGGGGGCCCTCTCCGTTCTTCACTTCTTTTATAGTATGATACTTACGCACATTGATAATCCTTTCATCATGAATCTCAGCATGACAGATATCATCTATCGGCGCCCAACCTATTCCGCCTCCGTTGCCCGTATCTATGAAGCCGTCCTGCGGACGCGTGTAAAGCACATACTTGCCATTTACGAACTCCGGATGAAGAACGACGTTGCGCTGCTGCGTATCTGTCTTCACGTCATCAAGACGCTCCCATGTCTTAAGGTCCTTAGTCCTCGCTATTGCCGCTGCTGCAACCGCCGAAGAAAGGTCGCCCGGCTCTGCGGACGGATCTTTACGCTCGGCACAGAACAAGGCATAGATATATCCGTCTTCGTGCTTTGTCAGTCTGGCATCGTACATGTTCGTATCTATTTCCCCCGGTGTCTCAGGCATCATGACCGGATATTCCCAAAAGCGGAAGCCCTCCGTAGGACTGTCACTCTCTGCAATGGCGAAGAATGACTTGCGGTCGGCGCCTTCGACACGTGCCATAAGATAGTACTTCCCGTCCAGTTTTATTGCACCTGAGTTAAACACGGCATTTATTGAAATGCGTTCCTCACACAACGGGTTATCATTCTCGTTCATGTCATACCGCCAAATCAGCGGGGCATGCTCTGCCGTAAGCACAGGATGCTTATAACGGCAATAAATGCCATTTACACTGGTCTCGGCCTCATTATGACGGTTTACAAGATCCTCATAGTCACGTGCAAGTTCATTTATACTCTTTAATTTCATAATTGTATTAATATTATTTTTCTTTTTTCAATATCAAAAGCCAGTCGTCATTACCACCCTCCGGCAAACTCACATCAACTACATACCCTTCAGAAATACCTCCGGGCATGCGCTGTCCGGTACGGGGATTCATCCACTCTGCTGCATACAGGTGACCGAACGTATCAGGTACCGTCAGTCTCCAGCTGTTCCCTCCGGGAAAGTAGCACAGCATATAATCCCCTGTAATAAAGGCAACAGCCTCATCACAACCGTATTCATCCGCGGGAACGGCACAATGCGGAACATTATACCCGCCTCTGAAAGGTATTTCGTGCCAAAGCTTCACAAAATGTATAAGCTGACATTCTGCCTCCATATTCATCGCGTCGTACCAGTATGTACGCGCGTCACACTTGGGTTCGCGCCCCGGAGCATACATCTGCCACAGATTGTTGTTGCCGTAAGTGTATCCGCATGCACCGGTAAGCATGCTCTGATATAACGTATGCCTAACGTCGGCAGCCCCAAACCTGCCGTCTTCCTTTTTGAAGTTGCGCGGTATGTCTTCATACCGTGGTTCTCCGTCCATAACGGGCTTTACCGGTTTCAAGGCCATGTCATGCAACATCATACGGCGGTATATATCATACCCCTGCTGACAATGACCGGTCTGTATCATGTTAAAGTCAAGCCAGTCTTCATCGTGGAACCACATGGACGACGAGTGCTCTCCATGCGGATGATATGTCATAAGATGCACTTTGTCCTCAGACTTTATGCCCCTTGCCATTGCATTCCATACTGCCCTGTTCTTTCCGCCGCCTCCACGGTCGCCTCCTATTATCCATATAATATTAGGGCGTGAAGCCCACCTGCGCCCCAAAATTCTTCCGTATTCTTCCGCATTATGTTCATTAAATATCTCCGGTCCGTTGCCCCATTGCTTGTCTACCTTGTCACCCCATGTGGGTAATATTGCAAGATACAGTCCGATTTGCTCCGCGTATGCAAGGACGGAGTCGGCATGTGCCAGATAAAGGGGATTGGGGCTGCAGACATCTCCGTTTATTAACTGCGTGACACCTGCTGCCGTTGTATCCCTGATGCCTGCCAGCTCGGAGAGAAGAACGGTCTGTATAACGTTTATTCCCTTCCCCACCCTGTTGTCCATATAGGCACAGGCTTCTTCATACGTAAGTCTTGAGAGCATCTCCCATGCCGTATCACCCATATATAAAAAAGGTGTACCGTCGTCATGCTCAAGGTATCTTCCGCTGCCGTCTACCTTGAGATTACCGTGCGTAAACGGAATACCGGCATAGACGGCGGAAGAAACTAACATCATAGCTATGAGAAAATACTTGCTTGTCATAGTGAATAATTTATTGATGAAGTGTACTGACAGCTTATCGGTCCTCCTGTTATTTTGTCTCCTTATACTTCTCCATAATCTTAACCTGAGGCTTCTCCTTGCCGCCTCGGTATGTCGGGATTGTCATTACGGCATCCGTCCACCATGGTCCTGACGCCCAATAAAGCGCGGGGATACCGTTCTTCTGCAAATATGAAAGGAAGTTGTCCAATGTCTTCTCCCAACGTTCATCTCCTTCGGGTATGCCATATTCGCCTATTATACCGCGAAGATTGTTTTTATTAAGCCATTCCACAAAAGGGCGTACAAGGTCCACGCCGCGCTTGGGGGTTCCCTCTTCCTGTTCGTATGTAAACTTATAAGTGCCCGAGCCGTCAAAGTCGAAATAGCAATGTGCCTCAAATATGATATTTTCAGCAGGGTCACGTAATGTCTTAAGGTTATCACTCATCTGTACCCAACGCCGTGCCGAGCTCCAATGATATCCGCCTACGACTATAGGAGTTTTTGTGTCCACGGTTCTGATAGAGTCTATCGCCACCTGTGCCATTTTGTGCCATGACACACTTGCGGGCAGGTCGTGAGGCTCGTTCATCAGTCCGTAGCCATAGATGTTGCCGAAGTCGCGGAACTCCTGTGCCATCATACGCCAGAACTGCCCATAGCTCTCATAAGACAATTCGGGCGTACCTACAATCTTCTCTGTGCCCTCATCTATACGGCGGCAATAGTTGTGCATGTCAAAAAGAACCTTCATCCCACGCTTTCCGGCAGCCTTTACAAAGTCTTTCACCTTAGCCAGATCGTCCTGGCACAAAGGTCCGTAAGGCTTATGCTGAAGACGTTCCCAGCGGAAAGGCAGACGTACGAGCATCAGTCCTTTCTGCTGCCAGTATACAAGATCCGCATCGGTGGGATATGTATAATGCCTGTTATATTCACCGGGGAATACCGAACCGAAATCACCACAGGCGAGGTTAACACCGAAAGGCTCACCTGCAAGCATTCCGCCACTTAACGTTATCAATACTGATATCAAGCTTAACTTTATCTTATTCATAATTTCATTTATTTTTTGAGTTCCACCAACTGACCACGGCAGGACACGATATATTGGAGCCAACCGTTACCGTCTCTCCCGGATCAAGCCACAAATAATTATCAGACAATAGCAACTGTGACGACTGCCCAGGGACATCGACGGTAACACCCACGGCAGGAAATGCCGATATATTGGTTATTGTTATGTTTTTCCCGTCCTGTTCCGTACGGACATCCGCCGCCCGCGACTCAAGCATTACGCCACGACGTGTATCGTAGTTGCAGAAATACCAGTTTCTTGCCACAAGCGTACCGTCGTCCTTAATGAGGTCTGTCTTCATGTACAACATCTCGCTCAACGTCTGCTCCTTCGTCAGAACGATATCTGCAATCTTATCAACTCTGCCCTTAGGCTTTACCGATATCGCCGTGTCAAGTACGCACTGCATCTTATGGTTCCATACCGACAGATGTGCCTTAACGGTCTTGTCGGTAACGATGTTATTGTCGTCAAGGAGATAATAAGGTATCTTCACCTCCTGCCCCGCCATGTTTGTCCTGTCAAGCAGCAAGACTGTCGTTGCCGGTTCAAAGGCACGGCGCGCAAAATAATGCAGCGGCTTGACCGCACCATAATAATCTACACTCGACCATGACAGTCCCGGATAGTTATCGTTCAGCTTATAATAAAGGGCACCGGTTGTATTAGGCCACATTGTCCGGGCACGCTCAAGAGTATGCCTTACGCCTACTACCTGCGACATCTGAGAACCTAACACGGCGTCTTCCAGAGTTTCCAATGATGTGAAATATCCGGCATACTGTCCCAGCCGGCTTATCTCTCCGTTAGTTCCGAATATAGGAGTATGATGGGTGAATGCCGATTCTTTATCCGGCTGCCATACATATTTCTCACCGTCAAGATATTTCCTTACCGTCTCCGCATGAGGCAGCGACGGCACACCAAACTCTCCCCAGAAGCGCGCAGTCATGTTAAGATTGTGATTAAGGTGCATCTCGTCCCACCAACAGTTGTAGTTATGGCGGCTGCCGCCCCATGCCTCCGCACGGTGAAACGGCCTGGAGCCGTCAAGTTCCACGCTAAGACGCCCCATCATGTCTATGGCCTTACCATAAGGCTTATCCGATTCATTGCCTCCTCCCCACATTACAAGCGAAGGATGATTTCTCAGACGTACGGTATTGAGGACAACCGTTTCCTCCAGCATGCCGAACGGCTGTGTCTCATGACTGTTCCATGCCGTGGGCCACTCCTGCATGACCATAATACCCTTCTCGTCACAAAGCTCATAGAATATGTCCGTTTCCGGCATTCCTCCGCCCCATGCCCTTATCAGTTGGGTATTCTGATGACGGGCAACGGACAAGAAACGGTCGTAACGTTCTTTTGAAAAATCAAGCAAGGCATCCATCATGCACCAGCCCGTCCCTTTTACGAACATGTCACGTCCGTTGATACAGAAAGTCCAGTTGTATAAGTCCTCACGCTCTCCTTCCGGTAACGGTTTCATCTCAACAGTCCTTACGCCGAAACGCCGTGCACATACCGACTGCACCTTTCCGTCAGCCACAAGTTGCACTTCAGCATCGTATAGGTTCTGGCTGCCGGTGCCGTTCGGCCACCACAGACACGGCTCTTTTATATTAAAGTCAAAAGCGGCATTCCCTTTGACTTTGTTTATCGTGGTTACAAAAGCCTGCGGCCTGCCTTCAAAGTTATAAGGCTTGACCAACAAACGTATTTCTCCTGTCGTCTCCTTCGGGAGCGTAAGTTGCATCCGCATGTCACCTTTCACGGAACGGGTGATGAAGAACGGATTTTCTATCCGCAAGTCCGGGCGGTCTACGAGGTGCACATCATTCCATATACCCATTGAGGGTATCTTTGAATAATGCCAGCCGTACACACAGTTTGACACGACTGTATGCTTCCATGCCTCATTTGCCGTTGCCGGCCAGCCGCCGTTATAAATCTTGGGTATCGGCAGGAGTTCCACCTTTATGACATTCTCGCCGCGCTTCAGATATTTATCCACCGCTATATCCGGACCACCGAACATGCCCTCGTGCTCAGCCACAGGCACACCGTTGACAAATACCCGGCATTTATTTGCCACACCTTTAAAAGACAATAACGGACTGGACATTGTACCGTCATAATAAAACGTCCGCGTAACATACCAGCGCTGATACGTCCTCCGCTCCGCCGCTGTATCGTTCCGTCCAACGCACGGGTCAGGAATAATTCCCGCTTCTTTCAATGCCGTATGTATGCTGCCGGGAACACGGCACGGAACAGATATATCTGAATTTATGCCGTCTGCTCCCGACAAGGTCCAAATACCGCTCAAAGACTGTACCCTGTCTGAAGCGCATGACTTTATTTTCTTCACAGAAAAAGGATACATGCCTGCCGCCTTCATCTGAAGGGGAGACACGGCATCGTGCCACGCTCGGCGGTCAATATCGTCAAGCGAAGACTGGGCACATGCAAGGCATGCTACAAACATCTGGCATATTACTATGATAGAAAGTTTATTCATTATATCGTCTTTATTACTTGTTGTCAGAATTGCCTTTAGCTTTTATGGCAAATACTTACAGTCTGTTATATTCAAGGGGCTTTTGCTTACAGTTTTCATCCGCCTCTGCCTGATTTGCAAAAGGCCATGTCTTGCAGGCCGGAATGCCACCTTTCAGACCGTAACTTGCCATGCTCCTCCTCAGAGGGGGTCATTTATTGTATTTTCGCAGGTTAGCCCTTACAATCCTGCCATAGGGTTTTATGACATCATCCGTCCAACGGCCGTCTTTGCGGGCCCTTGGAATAAGCATCGAGCATGTCTCGTTCTTATCGGAAATGGACCAGTTTACCCAACTTATGCGGTGTGCCTCCATCCAGTCGGTCCAGCGCTGCCACTCATCCATGTCAAGCGGCCCGTCACCGGTACACTCCATTCCGGCCGATTCGTTTACAAAGACAGGAATGCCTTGCTTCCATGCCGCCTCGGCACGGTCGCGCAGTTCCTGACCGTGAGTGGCCGCATAGAAATGAAGACTGTACATTATGTTTGTCAGCCCTTTCAACGGGCGTTCCGCCACAAGATGCAGGTCCTGGTCCCAGTGCGGATTACCTACAAGAACGATATTGTCCTCGTCGTACTTGCGTATCTCCGCTATTACGGCATAAGCATAGTCGCTGACACTCTCCCATGTATCCTCCATCGGCTCGTTGTATATCTCATATATGACATTCGGATACTTGCCGTATTCCTTTGCCATCATGCCGAAAAACTTGACAGCCTCATCCTTTTCAGGATAATAGGTGTGCCAGTCTATTATGACATATATCCCGTTCTTTATGGCTGCCTTAATTACATTGTTCATGCACGACAGTGCAAATTCCGGGTTTTCCTTGTAGTTGTCTTCAATGCATACACCCATTGCCGCACGCAGCACGGTACAGTGCCAGTCGTCGCGGAGCCACTTCACACACTTTGCATTGTAAAAACGGGGCCACAGATTATGCCACCCGAGACTTACGCCACGAAGCACCACGGGTTCTCCCCTGCTGTCACACAACTGGTTGCCTATGACCTGCAACTGTCCCCACCTCTTCACCGGAGTGACAGCAGAGGCAGCCACAGTAATCAGCAACATAATAATAATAATCTTTATTCTGCTCATAAGAAACATCATTATTCTGCCTTAAGATACTTTCCGATAACAGACATCTGGGGCCTGTCCTGCCCGTTTATCGGCTGCACGGCAAGGGCATCGTCGCCCCAACGCGGACCGGCAGACCAGTATGTGCCGCCTATGCCGTTTTCAGAAAGATATTGCAGCGCCTTGTCAAGGGTGACAAGCCAGCGCGGGTCGTTGTCAGGAACGCCGTATTCGCCGACAAAGCCCTGCTTGCCATACTTCTTGCACCACTCAACAAACGGCTTCAGCCTCTCAACACCTATATCCTCTGTTGCCTGCTCGCCGTCATAATCCTTGACATATTTGCCACTGGCATCATTGTCAAAATAGACATGTGCCTGGAATATGAGCTTGTCTGAAGGGTCTGTAAGGTCTTTCAAATCCTGACTGAGATTTGTCCACTTGCTTGACGATGCAAACTCGTTCCCCTCAACAACAATGGGAGTCTGCCTGTCCACCTCGCGTATTGCGTCTATACATTCCTGGGCTATTTTGTCCCATGGTGAAGAGCTGAGCATATTGTGGGGCTCGTTCATTATGTCATAGCCCCATACATTTGTATATCCCATAAACTCCTGCGCCAAACGTTTCCACAAGTCACAGAAATGAGCAGTAGAGCATGTGCGAGAGCCTAATATGGCATAATTGTTGTCTGCCGAGCTATACCCGTTGCTGTACGTACAGTAACGCCCGAAGTTGTGCAGGTCAAGTATTACGTATACACCAAGCTCCTGCGCCACACTGACAACAGCCTTCATCTTTGCAAGCTCCACCTGATCGAGTTCGCCGCCAAGCTGCTTCTGTATGCGTTCCCACCTGAACGGGAAACGTATAAGCTTAAATCCTTTATTGGCAAAGTACTCAATATCAGAACGTGTCGGATAGCCATAATGCGTGCCGTCTATGCCAGGATAGACAGCGGCAAACTCCGCACCTGACATGTTGACACCGAAATACGGCTCTGCCAGTTTTGCCACGGAGCCTCCGCCACCAGTGCCTCCGCCGCCTTCTCCACCATTGTCGTCATTATCACTGCTGCAAGCCGTCAGCCCAAAGCACACCAGTGCAAGAGCCATGATTATATTGATAAACTTAATATTCTTCATGTCTTATTATTTTTTTACAAAACGGAAGTTTGTCATTGCTACGTTATAGGTCTGCGCCGAGGTGGGCGAGAATATTATCATGAACGAGTAGCGTACGCTGCTGTCTGTACCTGCGGGAACAAGCACATGCCCTTCGGGGTCTTCTTCGTCAAGGTCTATGCGTATTGTCTTCCACTGGTTTTTGGTATTCAGGGCTACACCGTCACCGCCGGGATACCACTGATAGTTGCCGAACATAATCCTGTAATTGGAATTCAACGGATATTTCTGGTCATTCCAAAACTCAAAGCGCATCTGATAATCCTGCGGATTGGCTGCCACATCGGCTGGCAAGTCTATATATCCAGCCCAGAATACCATCCAGCCCCAGGCATTAACATCGTCTTTAAAGCGTATGTATTTGCCGTCACGCCCTAAAGGTTGGGGATCGTCAGGTCCTGCCGTGAATTTGCTGTACAGGAAATCTTTAGGTGCCCACGAATACTTGCTTGCATGAGTGAATGCACCGTAACCGGGCCAGTTGTTGAAGTCGAACAGTTCTGACACGCCCGGTTTTGCATAATCAAGTGTTACCGGCTCTGCCATCTTGGTGCCCTGCACAGTAACCGGATCGCCCATTTTTGCGTTGCCGGGTATCTGTATCATCAGCTCTGTCTCTGACGCGGCAAGCACATTAACATCCTTGTCGCCAACCTTAACGATTGCATCTTCTGCCGTTATGCCGTACAGGTCGTAGTCGTTGCCTTGGATATACGTGGTGTCGCCAGGTTGTGCATACTCACAATAAAGTCCTTGTATCTTCAGCTTAGGGATTGTCACTTTCAGCGGAGCTGATGTCTCGCCCAGGTCTGTCTGCACATACACACGGTCGGTAACCGTCCCGGGAAGCACCCTCGGCACTTTTGCAAGCACAGCGCCGTAACTTGAGTATACCTCGCTCAAATCCACATCCACATCATTAAACTTCAATGAGGTGACATTGCCGAGGTTAATGCCCTCGATACGCACCACCTGAGTGAATGCTGCCGTTTCTATCGGTGTTCCCTCCGCATCGTTTGCCATGACAATCTTTGTAATGGCAGGAGCGCCTGTATTAGGTATATTTTCACCGGCAAGGACTTCATCAACTTGCGTTATGTCGTCACATGCCATAAACCCAAACAATATACAGACACATATAATAGAAAATGATACACGTTTCATATTTCTGTCGTATTTTTGTTTTACTTTATCGTTTCAATTAATTAGTTCCAACCGGGATTGTTGGCTGTAATACCTTTGTTTGTCAGAACTTCAAGAACAGGAATGGGGAACAGGAGATGCTTCTCAGAACGTTCCTTTACATTTCCCGCCTCGTCGGAACCGCCCAATGCGTTCATGGCAGGCAGGTATATACCCCAGCGTATGAGGTCCCAGCGGCGGTCTCCCTCAAGGGCAAGCTCCATGGCTCGCTCTTCTATTATGGAAGAACGCAACGAAGCTTTAGGTGAAACCTTTGTGTTCACACCGTCAACCTTCACGGTTGTTCCTTCTTCAAACTGCTCTATGTCACGCGGTGTGGCATTGCTGCGTTCGCGTACTTGGTTCAGTGCGCTCACCGCTTCCTGCGTAGGACCGTTAAGTTCGTTTGCCGCCTCGGCAAGAATGAGAAGCACATCCGCATAGCGAAGGAAAGGATAATTGGCATCAGTACGGCTGAGAGAACGGTCGCTTATCTGCTGAAGATACTTTGTCTGGAAAGCAAAGAACTGCTCAGAGCCTGCACCGTCGCAACGCCAGCTCGACGTCACGTCCGTATTGTCGTAAGGTGCTTCACGGTTCTCTACCTTCTTCTGCCATATACCGAAGTTCGGGAAGTATGAGCCGCCGCCCCAGCTTGTATCGGACCCCTCGCGTATCCAGGCATGCAGGACACCCTCGTATATTCGATGGTCCATTTCTTCAAACAGCATGTACCAGTGCCAGCGCATACCAACCGTAAGGCTGTTTACCACATGACCTGCCGCATTCGTCATACCGCAGTAGTGATATGAGAACAGCGTACCGAACATATTGTCACCCGATATTGTCTGCAATGAGAAGAGATGCTCCGATGCCGTCTTTCCAGAATTGCTCCAAAGGTCTGAATAATCGGAAAGTTCTATTTTACCATAGTCACCTTTCTTCACCGCCTTTGCCAGGTCGTAGGCTTTCTGCCAGCAGTCTCTTGCGTCAAAGTTTTCATACCCCGCAACAACACTCTTGTGCATCAGCGTCTTCACCGGGTCCGTATATACCTTTGTCGCCGTTCCGTTTATATTCTGCACGACATAAGGTATGCCGGTCTTCACAACTATGTCTTCACCCTCGGCTGTTGCCCCGGCAGCCATCGTGGCATACACCTTTGCCTCCAGTCCGGCGGCAGAAGCCGCATTGACACGTCCGGGCGTATACGCTCCTTCCGTATTCTTATAAAGCATGGTGCGGGCATCGTCAAGAAGCGGAATTATCGTCTTCTCGTATACATCCTTTATAGGTATGCGCGGGAAGTTGTCGTATGTCCCTTCCTCATCCACACTTACAGAGTGTATGGGAATATCACCGTATGCCCTTGTCAGCATGAAATACGCCCACGCCTTGAGGAAATAAAGCTCTCCGAGACAATTGTCGCGGTGACGCTCTGTTGCCCCGTCAAGTGCCTTTACATTGGTAATTGCCTTGTTCGCCTTGTTTATGAGGGCGTACATGCCGTTCCACATGGCATCTGCCTGCGACGTGCCGCCCTGGAAGTTACCGCTTCCGAACTCTGAGAACTGCCACACTGCGCCCGATATATAGTCGCAGTCGTAGTCAAGCGGCCGCGGGAACGAACCGTACATGAACATGTCTGAGAACAACGAGTTATAGACACCGAGCGTCCACGAGTCGGCACCTTCATTACTGTTTGGTATGTCATCTGTCGTGACAAATGTATATGCCTTCTCTTCAAGCCAGTCCTCACACGATGTAAACATGGGAACCGACATAATCGCACAGGCAACGGCTGATAGAAATATTTTGCTTTTCATAATCATCTTTCTATTGATTGAACAGTGTGTATGTTATAAGGTAAGCTTGACTCCGAAAGAGAAACTCCTGTTATTTGGATATGAGTTTATATCCACACCACGGCGCGAAGCATCCGTTCCGAAAGCGTTCACATCCGGGTCAAACCAGCTGTATCCCGTTATCGTAAAGAGGTTCGAAGCCGTGAAATATGCTCTCAGCCCCACCGTTCTTGCTATGCGTCCGAAATCATATTCAAGACTTACGGTCTTAAGGCGGAAGTATGAGCCGTCCTCAACATAGCGGTTTGAAAGGAGCATGTTGCGGGTCATTGCCGTTGTCACGCGCGGCCACTTTGCAATAGACGCATTTTCGGGAGTCCAACGTGTGTTGTATGCATCTTGTGTGATATTGCCGATACTTGACATTCCTATCATCATCAGGTTACCGTTATAGACATCATTGCCCTGTGTTCCCTGGAAGAACATGCTCAGACTAAGCTTCTTCCAGCGTCCGCTGACATTAAATCCGTAGGTATAGTCTGGATTGGTATCGCCGATGACAACACGGTCGCGGTCTGCCGTAAGCTGTCCGTCGCCGTCAACATCAACATATTTTATCTCACCAACCATGCGCTGTGCCTCAGCATCGGACACCGTGCGGTACATCGGGTCGGCACGCACCTCGGCAATGTTGTCATAGAAGCCGTCCTCTACATATCCGTATATCGCACCTATAGGCATGTCGTTACGCTGTATGAACACCTGGCTTGCACCATACCAGAGCTGTGAGGCATACTGGTCGGCAGGGAGGTTGAACAGTCTGTTGCGGTTCCATGATATGTTTGCATCCACTTCCAAGCCCCAGTCGCGGGTGTCAGCCACCACGAAGTTACCCGACAGCTCAAAACCGGTATTACGCACGCTTCCGCTGTTTGTCCACATTGTCCTGTATCCTGTATTGGTAGGGATTGAAATGGTCTGGAGCAGGTCGTTGGTTTCCTTCAGATACCAGTTCATGCTGAAGCTAAGACGGTTGCGCATGAAGCCCATGTCAAGACCCACGTTAAACTGGTCTGTTGTCTCCCAGCGCAGCTTGGTGTTTCGCGGACCGCTGCCGGTGTCATACGTGTAACCGCCGTTCAAAGAGCCTCCCAACGGATAGTTTGCCACACGCACCCTGTCCATTGTCATATAGTCTGACAGAGCCTGGTTGCCGGTCTGTCCGTAGCTGACACGGAGCTTAAGATTTGAAAAGATGTTAAGGTCTTTGATGAACTTCTCTTCCGATATGTTCCACGCCAACGCTCCTGACGCGAAGTTTGCGAACTTGTTTCCTTCGGCAAACTTGCTCGAACCGTCACGGCGATACGACAGCGTCGCGATATAACGGTCCATGAGAGTATAGTTCACACGTCCGAGCAACGACACCATGGTTGAGCGTCCACGGTCGCTCGTCGGCGTGTCGATTGTCATTGCCGCGCTCATGTCGTAGTCCTGCGTAAGGTCTGTAGGGAAGTTGCTTGCCGTGATAGACTTGCCGCCCCAGTTGCTGCGCTCGTATGTAAACGCAGCAACGGCATTAAGGCGGTGGTGCTTTCCGAAAGTCTTGTCAAACGTAAGCATCGACTCTAACGTGATGTGGGTGTTCCAGTTGTCGGCCTTGCCCGCACGTCCCTTGGCAGTCTTGCCTTCACCTGTCTCTCTATTATAATAGGTGTCGCGCTCACGGTTGATGTTGCTTATACCGAGATTTTGGCGGAACGAGAGGAATGGCGCGATACGTGCCTCAAGATATGATGATGCAAAAACGTTCGTCGTGACCATCTCATCCTTTGCCGTATTGACGTATGTACGCGGGTTGGCAGACAGCCACGCGTATGTGTCCGCATCAGACTTGTCACCTACATATATTGTCGGCAGGTAGATAAGTGCCGAGCGGATTATACTGTAATCGTATGAATTAGTTTTTGAGAACTTGTTTTCTGAGTGGGTGAAGTTGATGTTCAAGCCTGCCTTCAACCACTTAAGCGGATTTGAGTTTACATTAGTGCGGAATGTATAACGCTCATAACCAGAGTTCTTGATTACACCTTCCTGATTTGTATAGTTTCCTGATATAGCATAGTTGCTCTTGTCGCTTCCGCCCGAAATGCTCAGGTTATAGGTCTGGTCCGAGCCGGTCTGCGTAACTTCGTCGAGCCAGTTTGTTCCCTCAACCCACTCTGTATTGCCATAGCCGTCGGTATGCCATCCGGGCGTAAGGAAGTCTTCGGGAAGTGGATGGTAGCTTCCTGATTCGGGTATAAGGTTGTTGTCAGAATCGTAACGATAGCTCCACTTGCCCGAATAAGACGGGTTTCCGGCAACAAGACCGTCGTAAATGCTGCCGTTGACAATTCCTTCGTTTACATAGTTTGCATAAGTGTATGCATCGAGCATCTTCACTTTCTTGGATATTTTCATGATACCCCAGTTGGCAGAGAACTCTATTCGCTGCGCGCCGGCCTTACCCTGCTTGGTGGTGACGAGGACAACGCCGTTAGCACCGCGCGAACCGTATATCGCCGTGGCCGATGCGTCTTTAAGAACTTCGATGTTCTCGATGTCATTGGGATTAATCATAGACAACGGGTTGTCAACGGTGTTGTTGCCCGAGTTTGCGTCACTCTTCGGAGTGCCGCTCGCCTCAAACGGTATGCCGTCAATTACATACAGCGGCTGCGTGCTCGTACTTGTAGAGTTCGCACCACGTATCGTTATACTTATTCCGGCACCGGGAGCACCGTCGTTGCGGTTAACCTGCACACCGGCAATCTTACCCTGCAGTCCGCTGCCGAAGTCGGTCGGCGTTCCGCGCATCAGCTCTTCCGAGCTTATGGAAGCCATGGCACCGGTAAGGTCGCTCTTGCGCATCTTTCCGTAACCGACAACAACAAGCTCGTCAATCATATAGACATCATCTCTCATTTCGACATCAATAACCGTGCGTCCCTTCACGCCTACCTTCATCGTCTCGTATCCGATGGCCGAAAACGACACTTGCGAAGAACGGCTTTTAAGGGTAATGCTGTAGTTTCCGTCGATATCCGTGACAGTGCCGTTGCCTTTGCTGCCAACTTCAACGACAGTTGCACCGATAACAGGATCGCCGTTTTTGTCAATAACCCGCCCTTTGACATTGACACTTTGGGCGAAGCTTGTAACAACGCTCAGCATCATGACCAAAAGCACGAGAAGGATTCTCTTCTTGCCTCCTGGCAGATTCAACCTGCACGAAGGCAATAATTCAGGTTTCTTGTTCATAGGTTCTTCGTTTTATATAATATAATTAACTTGTCTATCACGCGTCTTGCAAAAATATAATGCGCCGCATCGTTGAGATGAACGCCGTCGCCCGAGTCGTATGCCGGAGATATGAACCCCAGTCCGTCGGGGGTGGCTATGTTGGTATAGAAGTCTATGGCATGGCTTCCATAGCGGTATTTTATCTTCCTTGACAATTCGCCGAACCAATTACGGTAATGCTGCTTTGAGGCATCGGGAGCATTACAGGCAGTATATGGAGGCCGGTATTGCTCGCCGAAGTTATGCGGCTGCGATGTTGTTATAAAGACTTCCACACCGGCTTTGCGCGCCTTGTCTGTAATTATCTTGAAATGCTTCATCTGCGTCTTTACGCTAATGCCGTGCGAAGTATCATTGGTGGGCATGTTTATAATAAGTATGTCCGGATGCAGCGACAAAGCCTTGTCTATGTTCCTGAGCGTGTCTACGCAGAGCAGGTGCTCGCGCGCCTGATAACACGGCGTGCCCGAGGGCATTATCCGGCATGTGGTGTATCCGCCTTTTGCAAGATTTATCAATGTGCTGCCGGGATGATTGTCCGCAAGCCATGCCGACACCCGCGAGGCCCAGGCCTTGTCGGGTGAGCTGACACCGGCACCAGCAGCTGTGGAAGAGCCAAGTACCACAATGCGCTGGGCTTTAAGTTCAGGCACTGCAATGATTGCCAGAAACAGCATTGCGGCTATATATGATTTAAGTGTCATCATTGTTGCCATGTTTTTTTTATGCAAAGATAAGCATTAGAATTCATTTGTTTTTACACTTTTTTATCCGATAATGATACTTTTCTGCCTATTATCTCACAACCTTTCTTCCTTTATGTATAAAGATGCCGTGACCGGGATTCCCGACCTTTACCCCCTGAAGGGTGTACCATGCATCCGAGGCGGCAGGGGCGGCAGGGTTTTCTAACTGTACAATGCCTGTACCGACACTCTGGTATTTTACCAGAACCGACATCTGCGGGCGGTCGTTGGTATAGTTGCCTGTGGGATGGACAGCCAGCTTATAGTCGCCCCAACGATGGCCGGCAGACCAATATGTCCCTCCTATGCCGTTCTCTTTAAGATAAGAAATCGTGTTGTCAAGAACGGTATTCCACCGTGAGTCATCATCAGGAATGCCATATTCACCCACGAACCCGCGCTTGCCATACTTGCCGCACCATTCTACAAACGGCTTTACACGCGTGACACCGGTCTGCACGTTAGCTCCGGAGTTGTCGTAGCTGTCCTTATACTCTCCCGAGGAATCTTTGTCGAAATAGCAGTGGGCGGAGAATATCAGGTTATCGGCCGGGTCATTGAGGTTACGCAGGTTGTCGCTGTAATATACCCAGTTGCGCGCCGTGGCAAACTGGTCGCCGTCGATGACAATCGGGGTGGACATGTCTTCTTCGCGTATTGCATATATCGCCGCCTGTGCTATGTCGAACCATGGCATGGATGAGAGCATGGCATACGGCTCGTTCATTATCTCATATCCCCATATACACTCGTAGTCCTTGAATTCGCGGGCAAGCATGCGCCATACATCACAAAAGTGGCCGAGCGTGCACGACGGCTCTCCTATCACGGCATATACGTTGTTTGCAGAGCTGTAGCCGTTGCAATATGTGCAGTAACGCCCGAAATTGTGCATGTCGAAAACAACCTTAAGCCCGAGTTCAGACGCCCAGTCAAGTACCTGCCTTATCTTGTCCGTCTCGCTCTTTATCAGCGATGACGAGCCCAAAGGGCGCTGGACACGCTCCCACCGGAACGGAAGACGGATAATGCCAAAGCCTTTCCTGCGCGCATAGGCAAGGTCGTCATAGTTGGGATAGCCGTAATGGGTACCGTCAACACCGGGATAAACTCCGGCAAACTCCCCACCCGACTCGTTAAGGCCAAACATCATGACTGCCTCACGCTTTTCACCGGGAACCACTTCATAGCCTGCAGAGGGGCAATAGAGTGACACCCCATTAACAGTGTGATATGCTCCCCGGACACGAAGCACGCCGTCATGCAGCTGGGCAAGGACGGCCTCGTCTATAACCATGCTGTAGTTGCCGGTCATCTCAAAGCCGCTGAATCCGGACTTAAGCTCGCTCCACTCATGATTTTGAAGACATCCGCGCGAAGCAGAAGTGACATTGCTTACCGATACTTTTATGACATCGCCAGTCTTTGCCGTCTGGAACTGGAATTTAGGGATGGAGATGGTAGGCGTATAGTAGTCTATGTCGACGCTGCCGCTGAAAAGCACCTTGTTCTTGGGGTCCTTCTCAAGCGTTATCTTGTCTATCGTATAATTATAGCCCGCAACGGTAAGCCCACCGGAACGCAATTTCGACAATACCGAAGGAGAAACTATCAGCGTGAAGTCGCCGTACACCTTAAACTCAGTCTCATCAGGAAACAGTGCCGAGCCTGAAGACATAAAGCCAGCCGTACCGCTATTGTCTGCTCCTAAAAAGCCCGAGGCATAGACGCGGACAACATCACCGGCACCGGCGTCTGCAAAAACACCGGCAGGCAAATCTACACCCTCCCATCCACATACTTTCGCCGGACCGCTGTAAACAACATTCTCTTCTGCCATGCATGCCATGGCAGAACTCATGACGAACATAAATAAAAGTATTAATTTTTTGGCCATATTCTTTTTTATTAAGTTATGCTGCAAAAATAAAAATTTTATATTACATAATACTATATTATTTTGTTGCATTATGATACTATTTTGCCTATCTGCAAACAACAAGACAAAGAAAACGGGCTAAGAAGCAAAAAAAGCAAAGTTTTATTGCCGTTTATATGTTTTTTATTACTTTTGCATAAACAAAGCTCCGCCTCGTAAGCCTTTGGAATACTTGACTAATACGGGCTTATTTCATACCGGCATAATCATAATACATTATTAAAAACAAATACCATGAAAGAAACACGCATATTGTACGAGATAACACCTTTGCAGGACCAAGACTCACTGTACATTGCAGACAGGTGCAAGATGATGTTCAGCTATCCAATACACAACCATGCCGCATTCGAACTGAATTTTATTGAGCATGCCGCAGGGGTAAGAAGAATTGTCGGAGACCACATCGAAGTAATCGGCGACTATGACTTGGTGCTCATAACCAGTCAGGAGCTGGAACATGTATGGGAGCAGAACACATGTACAAGCGAGAACATACATAAGATAACAATACAGTTCCACTGGAAGATGGACGAAGAATTTCTTGCACGCAACCCTTTCGGCAGCATACGCAAAATGATGGATGTGGCACGGAAAGGACTGGCTTTCCCTATGGAAGCAATAATACAGGTATATCCGCGGCTTACACAACTAAGCAAGCTGAACGACAGCTTCTGGGCTGTAAATCAGTTTATGGGCATATTATACGACTTGTCACAGTGCAAGGGGGCACGTACCTTGGCTACAAACAGCTATGCGAAAATAAATATACAGGACGACAGCAAGCGGATACTTAAAGTCAAGACATATATACATGATCACTATATGGACGACATACGGTTAGGAACGCTTGCCGACCTTGCAGGAATGAGCACAAGCGCATTCAGCCGCTTCTTCAAGCTACATACAGGCAACACGCTTCGCGAATATCTTATAAACATACGTCTTGGAAATGCGGCAAGGCTGTTGCTCGACACAAGCGAGAGCATAGCAAACATAAGTTTCTTCTGCGGTTTCAACAACCTGAGCAACTTCAACCGCATATTCAAGGACAGAAAAGTCTGCTCACCGTCTGAGTTTCGTGAACAGGTGAGAAAGACAAGGATAATACTCTAATTTAATCAAGAAAACAGTGACTTTGCAAAAGACGGCCTTTTGCAACAAGAGACTTCGTTGATTTATAAAGCACTGTTTATCAATAACTTAAGCAACGATTATGTATTAACAAGACAGACACCCTTTAACAAACCGCCAAAAAAGCCGCGGCATGTTAAAGGGCACTGTGTGTCATGCTGAGTTTCTAAAAGAATACTCGCCTGTGAGCCACCTGTCTGCTCTACAATGCGAAATTAATCAACTAATCAATAAACTTATCTATTAATATACTTTCTGCCATTCTTTATGACAAGTCCCTTATAAGACGCATCTACACGCTGTCCGGAGAGATTATAAACGGCATTGTCGCCGGAAACCTTATTGTTTTCAACCGAACCTATGCCTGATGTTCCGGTATTTGCAACAGTTACATAACGTATCTCAAAATCGTATGTGGTGCCGTTGCCCTGACGCTGTATAATCATTCCCGAAGTCTTTATCTTATTGATTATATCCTCCGTAAGCTCCATGCTGAACACTTGTGTGCCCGCTGTCATTATAGTCTGTGTATTAAGACATTCCCACGAAGCAGTCTCCTTTATATAAATCTGGTCACCTTCTTCTACATCACTCATATATACTTTTATGAACTTGCCGGGCTGGAGGTCTGCACCAAGAAGTGCCGAACGGTTGGGGTCGTAGCGGAAATCTACCGATGTGCTTCCTGTAGCTGAGCCACTCCATACTATTGTCTCCGATGCATCCGGAACAATGACGTCATCACCTATCTGCGCTTTTATAACTTCAACCTTTGTAAAGGTATATGATGAACTGCTCGGACGGCGCAGCATTATACCCTTCTGCCTTATTGCTTCTACGGCAGCAGCATTTACCATAAACTCATAGCTTCCGTCACCGGCATCAATTGTAGGAGAACTATTATCTATTGCCATGATATTGTTCCACTCCATATCCTGGAACCAAACCTGATCTTCGGCTGCTGCACCTGTATAATAGAACTTTATCTTATCACCGACCGAAAGGTTTGCCTGACCTTCTGCATCACCTACAAGCTTGTTATAATTGTCAAGATAACTGCCGGACTCGGGAGTGAAACGGAGAATAGAAGCCAAAGAGCCCTCCCATACAACAATGTTGGAACTTACGTCGCCACCAGTTCCAGGCTCGTCGCCACCTCCTGGAACATCATCGCCCTTTACAACTTTAACCTTGGTGAAAGAGTATACAGCCTTACCGCCACGGCGCAGACGCAAGCCTTTGACTTTAATTGCATCTACAAACTCCTGAGAAACATTAACTGTGAAAACACCGTCGCCCGCAGCAAGCAAATCTACATTTGCACCTGTCACGGAAGCGGGATAGGTATTCCATTCATTGTCCTGCAACCACAACTTGCTTCCCTCAACAGCACCTGCATAATAAATATCAATTTTGTCGCCGGCAGAGAGGTGGCCCTGCCCCGCACCGTCGCCCATAAGAGCATTATAAGTGTCTTCACCGCTGAAGAAAGTAAGATTACCTGCCTGGGTTCCTTCCCATACAGTGATAACCTCTGCTGAAGCATTCATTACAGCCATCAGCAAGAGCGAAAGAATAAAAGTAGTTTTTTTCATAATTTAATGGTTTTAATTATCGGATTTATTTTATATCTGCAAAATTCGCATTTTCCTGACACAATATATAATATTAAATTAGCAGACACTGATACTATTTTACCTATTTTGCTCTTATACACCATTTTAACGCTATAAAAGTATTACTTATATGAAACTAATCAATACTTTTGTATTGAACAATAAATACAAAAACACAAAAAAAGGGTGCGTCACTGACTTATGACACACCCTCTTTCTGATTGATTACTTTGAGCAGTTTTTATTATTTTACGACCACTTTTTTACCGTTGATGATATAAACTCCCTGTTTAGGAGTTGAAACACGATGTCCCTGAAGGTTGAATACTACGCTCTTAGCTTTGACGTCGCCGGCAATCTGGCTGATGCCATCTGTATCGGTGCGTACAGCTGTAGCTGATACCTCCTTAGTTACTGAATTGAAGGTGAAGGTAACGTCGTAGATTCCGGCTTCAGTGATGTCGAGGTAAGCATTATAATCTGTGCCAGTGCCATAGCTTTCTGTCCAGGTATGGTTGGCACATACCTTGTATTCGTAAGTCTGGGCACTAAGGCTTCTGCCCCTCTTTACCAAGGTATAGATATCATTCTCTTGCTTTGTCATCTCGTTGTCTGTGGATAGTTGGTCCCATGCTGTCTCAAATAGTCCTTCGTCTCCAGCAACAGACCATACCTTGCCAATTACGGCATCTGCTTTTTTAGTTACAACGCAGGAAACCTCGTGGGTCTCTGAGTTGAAGGTGAAAGTAAGGTCGTAGATTCCGTCTGCTGCGATATAAATGGAGGCATTACCTTCTGGGTCAGTATCATCACCATAGTTTTCAGCCCAACTGTGGTTTGCACAGATCTTATATTTATAACCGCCTTGAGCAATGGTCAGATTGGTCTTGGTCAGAATGTAGGTGACGTTATCTTCCTGTTTGATCATGTCGTTTTCTGTTGCTTCCGGATCCCATTCTACTCCGAGAATTGTGCCAAATCCAGCTACAGTCCATGTCTTTTCACCAATGACAGCATCACCTGTCTTTTTGGTGATTACCCCGACTTCGTAGTTGGTTTCATTAAACTGGATAGTGACGTTATAGGTACCTGTCTCTTCTACCATAAAGACATAGTTGGCGTTGGTTTGAGGGTACGATTCTGCCCAATTATGATTCTTCAGAACTTTAAGTTCGTATTTCACATTTTTTTCAAGAATGCAGTCGGTTTTGGTGAGCTCCCAGATGCCATTTCCTTTATCGATCAGGTCATTGCGGGTATCCGTTTCGTCCCAATGAGAACCGAAGAGTGTACTGGAACCTGCTGCAGTCCAGACATCTTGTGCCTGCAGGGTTAGGGTTGCGATACAAAGCATGATAAGGGTAAAGATTGTTCTTCTCATAATTGATGTAATTTAAATGTTAATAATTAAAATTGTATGCTTAATACGCATTTCTGTTTAAACGCGTTTTTATGAATTATAATTAGGTTTTTGGCATTACCAGGTGCAAATATACGAATTATTTCAATATGTTCCAAGGTTTTTAGAAAAAAGTTGCTTGATGAAATGGATAAAAAAGCAGGAGGGTGTGTCTAAAGTATAGAGACACACCCTCCCGGATAATAATATTCTTTAGATTTCCCCTTTCCACAGACCATGAAGGTTGCAGTATTCGCGAGCCACAACATCCTTGGCTTCTGCGTTGGTCAGGAAGATAGCTTCAGGCTTTTCGCCTGGCTTCAACTCGTGACGAAGCACATCTGTAGGGGTGAGCAACTCTATCCACTGGATGTAATGCTCTGGAAGCATCGGATGTTCTACGCTTCCTACCGTTACACGATATCCGCCCTCGATAGGTTCTATCACAGGCACATGCTTCTCATAAGCTCCGTCGGTGGCGTTTTCTTCCATCAACTGCATGGGTTGTCCACAGCAACTCAGAACGGCTCCTGAGTGCAATACTTCTACTACGTTGCCGCAGATAGGGCAGCGGTACACTTGTCTTGTTTTAGTCATCATGTTTCCTCCTATATAAAAAAGTTAAAAGAATGAGTGGGTTAGTAACTTATATCAGTCCATGGGGCTGAACTCGTCTTTGCCTACTCCGCACAGAGGGCAAACCCAGTCGTCGGGAATGTCTTCGAAAGCTGTTCCTGGTGCTATACCGCCTTCAGGATCGCCTACTTCTGGGTCGTACACCCAGCCACATACATCACATACATACTTTTTCATAATGTTTCGTTTTAAAAAGTTATTTTTTAAGGTTAATTACTTTCACTATTCATCATGATGATGATGGATAGATGTGGCAAATATATAACTTTTTTGGATAAGTTCCAAATTATTCTGTGCAAATGATGTTAAATGTAAGTTCTTTTAAGTCAAAGCGATAAGATTACTGTATTGCATTGGCATGGTCTTCTTTCTTTGTTTCGAGCGAATCTTTACGCATCTGTTCCTTCTGCTTCTTAACTTCTTTGTATTCGCTCTTGTAGTAGTGTGCGAAGTTGGCAAAGGGTTCGGTGATGACGTCAGAACTGCTGGCCGTATAGGTGTGTCCATAAGGGTCGATCGCCTTGATGGTGATATGGGCATCGGGATTCTTGGGCTCATAATAGTACAGGTGGTTCATGATGAGGTAACCATTCTGCTTGCTGACGAACCAGTAGGATACCGATTCGCTGTACTTGTGGTGATACCCCGTGGCAAAGGCATCCTGTCCCTTGCTGCTGATGCGGTGCATGGGATATTGTCTGCCGTCTTCGATGGCATATATCTTCCAACGGCTGTCGGCATTGAATACATTGGCTATCAGTACATTCTTTTTTGATGGCAGGTTCCAGTCGTCGGCGTATGATTCCTGATTGAAGTTGGTTTCGGCACGAAAGAGTGTCATCTGCTTGTTGGCTTTCCAGAATGTGCCCTTGTAGTAGCAGTCGGCGAGGCGGGTGCCTTCGAAGGTATAGACATAATAGCCATTGGGCGTTCCGCAGATGTTTACGTTCGACTGCCAGATGTTTCCGCAGGCAGCAGCATGGCAATGCTCCATGACATGGCGTCCCTCATATTCTATCTCATGGTTGCAGGCAAAGTGGGTGTGACCGCAGAAGAGTTCGTATCCTCCCTCGAATGATTCTAAAAGAGCAAGCAGCGACGACAGGCGGGAAGACGTGAAATGTCCTTTCTCGCTCTCTATGCCAACGGGTTTTGCCTTTCTATAGGGGGTGTTGCCAAATGTAAATGGAATGTGGTAGCAAAGTATTACCTTCTTATTTTTGGGGGTGAGCGCGAGGTCTTGTTTGAGCCATCGCATCTGCGAGGCGTGCAGTTCGCCAGGCGAATAATAGGCCTTGCCCTTGGTGAAGAAACAATTGTTGATGCATACATAGTGCTCATCGCCACGGTCGAAGGAATAGTCGGTAGGTCCGAAGTTTTCCTCCCATTTGCGTTTGTAGAGTGACTTTCCGTCCTGGTCGTGATTGCCTATAACGGAGAAGAGTCGCATCTCTGACGAGCCTAAAGCCTCGCGAATCTGACGTTCCAGTTGTGGATTGTAGCCACCATAGTATTGTACATCATCGCCCATACTGAGTCCATAGACGGGTGTACCGGGTTTCTGGTCTCTGATAGTTTGTCGGATGTCGCGCATCGTCTGGGTAGTAAATCGTTCTACGTCGCTTTTCTTGATGGGATTGTCGTCTGGCGAGTCGTAATAGGGGCTGATGGCATTGGTAACCTGCGGGTCGCCGATAACGATCATCTTATACTGCCTCTCCTTGCCATAAGGCAGGCGGGTAAGCGTAAAGTCGTATATCTTCTTTTTAGCTTTGACAGCCTGATAGAAGCAAGCCGTGCGGTCGGTATCAGAATGGGTGGGAACCTCGCAATCGGCTGGAACAGAATAGTATATAAACCGTGCCAGACTGTCTCGCTTCATCTTGTATCTGCCTGTAGAATCGGTTTTCACACAGGTGTAGCCATCGCTGACAATGACGTCGGCCACTCCGTTCCCCTCCTCGTCGGTAAGAGTTCCGCTGATGGTGTAGTCTGTTTTTCTGACCACAGGTTTCACCTTCTTAATGGTGTCTTTGGGCTGTGGCTTTTCCTTTGCCACGATATTGGGTTTAGGAGTGGGGGCGGGTGGTGTAGAGGCTTTTCTGCCAAAGTGTAAAGTCATGCCTATTGCCACAAGTATGCAGCAAGTGATGGCTAAAGCTATGATGTATGTTTGTCGTTTTGTCATATTTGCTTTTCTGTTGGTCTTCTTTCGTAACTCAACTTTTCGATACAAAAGTACGTAATTATTATCGAAAACGTTCAAAAGGAAGCTCTTTTCCATCAAAAAAACATTAAATTAATGTAGAATCATTTTGTTTTCTCCTCATTTTTTCATATTTTTGCAATTCTGATGATACGGCTGGAAAAGTCATGGTATAGCCGTTTCGGGACAAATAAATAAGTACAGGAAATAACAATGGCAAACAACGATAAAGGTCTGACGCCCATGATGAGGCAGTTTTTCGAGATGAAGGCAAAGCATCCCGAGGCATTGTTGCTCTTCAGATGTGGCGACTTCTATGAAACATATTGCGAGGATGCGATAGAGGCTTCCAGGGTTCTCGGCATCACGCTGACACGTCGTAACAATGGCGGTTCGGCTGGTGGAGCAGAGATGGCAGGTTTCCCTCATCATGCTCTCGACACTTATCTGCCCAAGTTGATAAGGGCTGGTAAGCGCGTGGCTGTTTGCGACCAACTGGAAGACCCTAAGAAGAAGCGTCAGGAAATAAAGGGCAAGAAAGGACTGAGCCAGATGGACAAGATGGTGAAGCGTGGCATTACCGAACTGGTGACACCGGGTGTGGCCATGGGCGATAATGTGCTGAACTACAAGGAAAACAACTTTCTTGCTGCCGTGCACTTCGGAAAGGCGGCCTGCGGTGTGGCTTTCCTCGATATCTCTACAGGAGAGTTCCTGACAGGAGAGGGAACTCCCGATTATGTGGAGAAACTGATGGCAAATTTTCAGCCTAAAGAGGTGCTTTATGACCGCGCCATGAAGTCGAAGTTTGAGCAGGCTTTCGGTACCAAATACTGTACTTTCGAACTGGACGACTGGGTGTTTACAGAACAGACAGCTCGCCAGAAACTGTTGGGGCATTTCAAGACCAAGTCGTTGAAGGGCTTTGGTGTGGAACACCTGAAGAATGGTGTTATCGCCAGCGGTGCCATCATGCAGTATCTTGAGATTACTCAGCATACCCAGATTAACCATATCACGGCCCTCTCGCGCATAGAGGAAGACAAGTTTGTACGCATGGACCGCTTCACCATACGTAGTTTGGAACTTGTAGCTCCGATGCAGGAGGATGGTTCTTCGCTGCTGAATGTTATCGACCGCACGGTAACGGCCATGGGTGGACGTATGCTCCGCAGATGGCTTGTATTCCCTTTGAAGGATGTACGCCCTATCAATGAGCGACTCGACATCGTGGAATATTTCTTCAAAGAGCCAGAATTCCGTCAACTGCTGGATGAACAGCTGCATCGCATAGGCGACCTGGAACGTATTATTTCCAAGGTTGCCGTGGGCAGAGTTTCTCCACGTGAGGTAGTGCAGCTGCAGCATGCCCTGGAAGCCATTCGGCCTATCAAGACAGCTTGCGAGCATGCCAAGAATGAGGCTTTGAGACGAGTGGGAGAGCAACTCAATCTGTGTGATACGCTGAGGGAACGCATCGCCAAGGAGATACAGCCCGATCCGCCTCAGTTGGTTAATAAGGGAGATGTTATAGCCGATGGCTATCATGCCGAACTGGACGACCTGCGTGCTATCAGCCGACATGGAAAGGACTATCTGCTCAAGATACAGGAGCGGGAGATAGAGAAGACGGGTATATCGAGCCTTAAAGTGGGCTATAACAATGTCTTTGGTTATTATCTCGAGGTTCGTAATACCTTTAAGGACAAGGTGCCTGAAGACTGGATTCGCAAGCAGACTTTGGCGCAGGCAGAACGTTACATCACCCAGGAACTGAAGGAATATGAGGAGAAGATTCTCGGTGCAGATGAGAAGATATTGATCTTGGAAACGCAGCTTTTCAATGAGCTGATTGTTGCCATGCAGGAATATATTCCACAAATACAGATCAACGCCAACCTGATAGCCCGAATGGACTGTCTGTTGTCGTTTGCAAAGGCTTCGGACGAGAACAGATATGTAAGGCCTGTGATAGACGACTCGCAGGTGCTCGACATCAAGCAGGGACGTCATCCTGTTATCGAGACCCAGTTGCCATTAGGGGAAAGATATGTGCCCAATGATGTGTTGCTCGATACCGAGAAACAGCAGATTATGATGATTACGGGTCCTAATATGGCTGGTAAATCGGCTCTGCTGCGACAGACGGCTTTGATAGTTCTGTTGGCTCAAGTGGGTTGTTTTGTTCCTGCAGAGAGTGCGAGAGTAGGTTTGGTGGATAAGATTTTCACCCGTGTGGGAGCCAGCGACAATATCTCTTTGGGAGAGTCTACCTTTATGGTGGAGATGACTGAGGCTGCTAACATTTTGAATAATGTATCGCCTCGCTCGTTGGTGCTCTTCGACGAATTGGGACGTGGTACTTCCACCTATGACGGCATCTCTATAGCATGGGCCATTGTGGAGTATCTGCACGAGCATAAGAAGGCTCAGGCGCGTACACTCTTTGCCACTCATTATCATGAACTTAACGAGATGGAGAAGAACTTCGCGCGTATCAAGAACTTCAATGTGAGTGTGAAGGAGGTGAGCGGAAAAGTTATCTTCCTGCGCAAGTTGGAACCTGGTGGAAGTGAGCATTCTTTCGGTATTCATGTAGCTGAAATTGCCGGTATGCCCAGAAGCATTGTAAATCGTGCCAACGTGATACTGAAACAGTTGGAAGATGATAATGCGGGAGTAGGGGGTGCAGGCAAGCCTAATGTAAAGCATCTTGATGAGCAGAAGGAGGGTATGCAACTCAGTTTCTTCCAGCTTGATGATCCTGTGTTGACGCAGATACGTGATGAAATCCTCGGTTTGGATGTCAACAATCTTACCCCAGTAGAGGCTTTGAACAAGCTCAATGATATCAAGAAGATATTGTTGGGAAGATAATTATCAAGTAGGGTGTATCAAAAAGGATGATACACCCTACTTGCTTTTTTTCTGTTATCATGTATGATGACAACGAGTTTTGTCATCTTCTGTTACCATTAATGGTTTTAGTGTTTTTTACTTGATTCTTCCTGCAGAGCAATCAGAGTCAAAAGATCGACGGGATACATATAGCTATGTTTACGTAACTTGGAGAAGCAGAAGTAATTGTTGGCTTCAAATACGCTTACCACCATCTCTGTGCAGTAGAGGGCATCAGGGGTTGTATGGTCGAATTTGAAATCAAAAGGCACACCTTTCGACACCAATGCCTCTACGGTCTTTCTGATGGCCAGGGTGTCCACTCTACAGGGAGCCTTCCTGGTATAGATGCAGTATGAGCCGTTGTTGCGTAGATATTCTTCTGTTGTTTCCATGACGATCTTTTTGGCTACAGTAGAGGCATGAACTAACTTCACCCCATCGTCATACCTGATGACTATGCCGCAATGGGATGGGGTAGAGTCGGCCACCTCAAGGGATCTGGTACCCGATAGTGCTCTTACAGCTACCGATTCCCACGAGTCACCCACGCTGAAAAAGATATCACCTGTTTCAAACCTTGTTGTGTCGGGCATGAGATAGGGAGGGCGGTTGAGCAGGCATATACCTATCCAGACTGCGATAGCCAGAAAAAATAAGGTGCTTCCACAGCCGATAAGATAGTAGAAGCGCCTTTTCGATTTTATCATTCCGTTTTGTTTTTTGCCAATTTTTCGATATTACATAAAGCGATGCCTACTGCGGCTGTCACCATATAAAGCCAACCACCCCAAGCTAAACTGACTTGATCTTTCAGTGTTAAGCCAAAGACAGCGCAGAGGATGAATCCTACTACGAAGCATATGGTGTAGTAGTTCTCATTCATCTTGCCAGTAAACTTCAGTTTTACAGATTTGCCTAATACTATCAGTATCGGAACTAATAATATTAACAATGCTAAAAACCAGTGAAAACCTAATCTACTGCCTTTAAACAACAAGTTCAATCCGTTCATCTGGACTTTCCCCATCACGTCAAGGACAGAACCGAATCCGAAGAATATAAACATAAGGACTGCGCTGGCATTTATAGCGATTCCTTTATATTGTTTGATGGTTTTTATGAGTTCTTCCATAATCTTCTATTTTTTATTTACTGAACTTTCGCATACCAGGAAGTTAAAGGAATTAAGGAGGAAGTTAAGACGTATGTCTTGCTACTTAAAAACTGCGCCAAAAAGTCTATTGTCTTTACTCCTCAGCGACCGTAGGGAGCGATAACTCCTTTAACTTCTGAACTTGCGAAACTTGGATTATTTATTAGAGGCGTTTAAGTTCCAACTTGTAGGTCTTGGCATCCTTGCAACCATTTTCGATGTCTGACTTACTGAATTTTAACTTCTTAAATTCCACGGGTGTGCCAGCTTTTACAAATGCCTTACCATCCACATTTTCAGCTGCAATGTTGCCTACCAGGGTCTTGTAAACCTCCTGACCTTCAGCGTTGTACCCTACGAGGTAAACATTCTCGCTTGGGAGGATAAAATCATTGCCTGTCTTCATGTCTGATGTGGCTGTAGCTTCACCATTTATCTTGAATGAAGGCGTCAAGTTAGAGTTACTATAGAAGTCAGTAAACTCTAATGTGAGGGGAGTTGTTATTGTGAAATCACATTTCTCTACCTCAATAGGTTTGCCATTGAGAGTTTTTGCACATTCTTCGATCTTTACTTTCCATTCCGCTTGCATCTTTTCCGATTTCTCGATCAATTCCTTTTTGTCGGCTTCTGTCTTGATGTTCTCGGCCTGTTTCTTCAGATCGGCTTTTTCCTGCATAAACTTTTCATACTTCTCTGGTAGAGAGCCATACAGGTTGGTGTCGGTCGAACTGCCTCCTGAGCAAGCAAATAAGAGTGGCATCAACAAGACTGCAAGTGCCATTTGTTTCATTTTCTTCATAAGCTTTGTAGTTAGATGATTGATTAATTGATTATTAGTAATATAGATGACTTTTATGTTTTCATCTTTTTGCAAATTTAGGAATAAACGAAGAAAGATAGTTAACAATCTCTCAAATTATTCTTTGCAAAAGGTTAATAGAGGTGGCAATGCGTAAAAAAACGATTCGCAACGTATTCTAAATACATTGTGAATCATCTGTTTCTCTCTTTACGATATTTGCTGGGAGATATTCCTTTTATCTTGGTGAAAACACGGATAAAAGCCTGCGCACTATTGAATCCAGAAATCTCAGCTATCTGAACGATTTTGTCGTCCGTACAGTCAAGTTGCTTACAGGCGTATTCGATGCGGAATCTGTTGACATAGTCGTAGAAGGTACATTGAGTTTCTTTGTTGAAGTATGCACTGACGTAGGTGCGATTGGTGCCTATGGTTGCAGCTATGTCTGATACTTTGAGGTTAGGGTTCAGATAAACCTTTTCTTTTTCGAAAAGAATGGCTATGCGTTTTCCGATTTGGGTGTCTTTTGTGATGGTTGCAGTGTCATCTTGCATGTCAATATATTGACTGTCAGATAGTTCGTCAAGTACTGACTCATGTTTATAGATATAGTAGCTTATGAACATCCATACCACCAAAGAAACGCTCATATATAGTGCTTCGATGATATAATCTGCATATATGCTGTTAGCTATCCAGAGTATCAAGATGAATACAAATGACAGGAATATGGCGCGCAACCAGTTTAGATTGATGTTTTTGGTGTAGGAGAAGCGTTGTTTTAGTTCTCTGTTGTATCTGGGAATGGCGATGATTCCCCATATCGTAAAATAAAGGCTATAAGCGAATGTTTCGAACACCTCAGCGTAATAGAATAAGACATTTTTGGTCAAGATGAAGAGGACAAAAGGTGCTATAAATAGTAGCTCATGCACGATGATAGTACGACGGGTGAGGCTTGTAGGACTGCATAGTTCGATGAGGATAAAGGCGTATAAAGGGATTGCCACCACGTCGGAAGCTATTGTCATCATCCATCTTATCTCGTTAGGATCGTTTATGGGTTTGATAAAATATAGATTCTTCAAACATTGCACACCGATAACCAGCATCAAGACTGCCACGAGTCTTGATAGTAGTTCTTTGTCCTTATGGAAGAAGAGCCATGACATCATGAAATAGAACATGACGCACAGTCCGTAAATGAAATAAATGGTGTGCAACATTTTGTTATTGTCTGTTTAGGTTGTAGAGCAAAGTCTACCGCAAATATACACATTTTATTTGAATAATTATCTCTTAGTCCTTTTTTTTATTCAATCTTTCTTTCATCATGAAGTCGTCATTGGGGGAATTTTGCTTTCGTTTGTTACCATACTATCCCCTTGGTATCGTTACTTGTGTTCTTTTTATCCTCATTTTTTTCATCATATCATCTTGCAGAATTTACGAAAAGAAAAAAGGACAGATTTTTCTAATCATTGGGGGCAGTATCAAGCATGAAGTACACATGATGATGCCGTTCTATGACAGAATGATGCTGCGCAAGAGATACATTATCGAAACAATTAACGACATGCTGAAGAATACGGCACAGATTGTACATTCGCGTCATAGGTCTGTGAACAACTTTGTCATGAACCTCATCTCAGCATTGGGAGCATATTGTTTCTTTGACAACAAGCCAATGGCATTGCAAGGATACTGTATCGAAGACACGAAGCAACTTTCATTGTTCTAAAGACAGAATAATCTCTTTCGATTCTTTATATACAGCCCATGTCTGATGGCATGGGAAGAGAACTCGCGTATCTGTCTTCACATGCAACTAATCGCTATTTTATCCCGAACTGGGGTAAGGTTAACAGGAGGTAGCAATAAAAAGAGAATAGGCGGCTTCGGGATTGCTCCTGGAACCGCCTTTTGGGTTATGTTGTGAACATAAAAGGAATTACTTCACTACAAATAAGTATTCACCAGTAATGTCATTGAAGAATACATCGTAAGTGCCTGCTGGGCAATTGATGTTATAACCGTGAATGCTGCCCTTACCGTACTCCTTCTTGTTGATGTCACCACCATCACCCCAATCAACTTGCCAATCATGGTTAGCGCGGAATTTCAATTCCGTAGCTGATTTGAGGGTAAGTACTGTATGCCAGTTATGAGGAATAACTTGAGTCAAGTCATAATCTTCTATCCAACCATTAAATCCACCAATCAATGAGACACTGTAATAAGTTGTAGGATTCTGGTCAGCAACCTTAGTCCATTCGTATGACATATTAGCGAAATCTACTGTCAACGTGTAATAAGCACCTGGCTCAGGACAAACGATATTACCTGCACCACTCTGTGTGAGTGGACCAGACTCAGAATCGTCACCAGCAAAGATAGCACCATACGCAGTGTCCCAATTGCCGAAATCGTCCTTCATCCATATCTTCAAGCCGGCTGCACCTGTAAACTGAGCAGTATAAGAGTGAACAGTGTTGCTCTCTGGATAGAATGCGAAATCCTTGTTCGATGCATCCCAACCAGTTAATTGACCTACCATGTAATAGATATGATAAGAAGATGGCTTTTCACCGAAATCTGCGACTGGGCGGACAGGGTACCCACTGTAACGGTCGTTGTACTCCGTCGGATAGATGCGACCACTGTGGAACAAGAGGTAACGGGCGTTGTAGTTCGAATAGAGCGAACGTGACCAATATCTTCCGTACGAATCTGGGTTGCTGAGGACATTGTTGTAGCGACCACCCGAAACAGGGAGGAAGATAGTGTTGCCGTTGGGACCAGTAACGAGGTAGCCGCTTGTGCCATTGTAATTGGACTTCCACGACCAATCACATTTGTTATAAAGTTCTTCAAACTCTGAAGAATCTGGCATACGACAAGGGGCGCCCCAATTGACGGTAGCAGCATCGTCTTCAGCATCAAGTGTTTTCTTGCCATCGGAATAGTTGTACTTTGTCATATTATCATCGCCCCATTTGTAAGTACTCCAAGAATAATCGCTTAACTTAGGCTCTGTCTCACCCCAAGCAAAATAATAGCCAACGAGAGAGGAGGAACCGGGAACACCGATATTGGTGCAAGCCCAGAGCAAGCCACTGGGTAAACCGAGGTCTACAAACTTGTGACCATTGATGAGCGTGTAAGTGGAAGATGTTGGCTTTTCACCAAAAGTCATGACAGACTTAACGTTGCCATAAAAGACTTTATCACCTAACTTGACGTAACCACGAAAGAAATAAGTGGTGCCTGGGTCAAGGTTGTAAAGCGTGAAGTCATAACTTCTGACTGAAGTACCTAAACGTTCGTGACCACAAAAATAAATGGGAGTAACTTCCTCTGATGAAAAGCAAACACCGATTTCGGGAGTTTGAGACAAAGATTGCACGTTGTCTGCATAAGACACACTGATAGACGCCTCAAGCGTGTTGGTCGTAACTGATGTGGGAGCAGAGGTGTGGATATTAAAAAGCCAACTGCCTACAGAAGTGGTAATACTATCAATATCGGCTACTGACTTGACAGAGATGTTACCATCCTTCCAAATGAAAATGTTTTGCTGAGCATGGGCAGTGGTGAATGTGACTGCTAACAATGCTGACAAAACAAAAGAAAATATGCGTTTCATATAAATTATTGTCTTTGTTGTAATTCTAAATAAATTTCGCCCACTCCGCGGGAAAGCCTACTGGCATGAAATGAGAAGCGGTGGCCATTTAGCCTACCTTATTTTTCTGCGACTGGGCGGACAGGGAGCCCTTTGCAACGGCTGCTTCCGCCAGTCGGTTTGACGTAGTTACGGCGGAAGTAGAGGTAGTGGGCCATATTGGTATTGTTCGAGTAGAGCGAACGTGACCAATATCTTCCCTGCGAACCATATCCGATGGGGCTACCGTCTTGGAAGTAACCCGAAGCAGGGAAGAAGATGGTGCTGCCGTTAGGACCAGTAACGAGATAGCCATTTCCTTGCCAAGACCAATCGCACTTGTTATAAAGTTCTTCAAACTCTGAAGTATCTGGCATACGGCAAGGAGCGCCCCAATTGACGGTAGCTGCATCGTCTTCAGCATCAAGGGTGGTCTTGCCATCGGAAATGTTGTACTTAGATAAATTATTATAGTCACTGCCCCACTTGTAAGTATTCCAATCATAATAAGACTTAGATGCCGTCTCGCCCCAAGCAAAGTAATCACCATCATCTGAAGAAGATGAAGCACCTACGTTAGTTTCTGCCCAAAACAAACCACTGGGTAAACCGAGATTAATGAACTTGTGACCGTTGATGACGATATATTGAGGTTTCTCTCCCATGGTGGTAATAGAGTTGACAGCACTGTAATAAACTTCATCAAGGAGCTTGACGTAAGTACGGTAATAATAAGTAGTGCCAGAAAGGACATTCATGATTGTAAACGAATAGTCTTGCATAGTACTACCTAACTTCTTCTTGAAGTCATTATAAGTCGGCGTATGGTTCGTACCTGTATAACAAATACCTACTTCGGGAGTAACATCGATTGACTTTACCTTGTCATTGAAAGCCACCTTAGCTGAACCTTGAAAACTACTGGTAGTTGCAGCAAGGTTCACTGGCTTAGGAATCTGGAACAACCAAGAACCTACACTAAAGGTCAAGCTATCTACTTCAGATACAGGCTTGGTGGAAACGTAGCCATCCTTTCCCCAAAAATAAAAGTTCTGCTGCGCAAATGATGCGGTAACAGTCAACATCAGTACAGCCAATAACGTAAAGAGTCTTTTCATAGCTTACTTCTTAAAGAGTTTGTAACTAATGCCGCTCTGGGTGCGGACTACATAAATGCCTTGCTGAAGAGACGAAAGATTCATTGCGGCTTTGCCATGAGCATCAGCTTTCTCTCTAAGCATAAGTTTGCCATCAGTGGCATAAAGGGCAATTGATTCGTTAGCTGCCAATCCAGAAACATTCAACGTACTGGCAGAAAATGAGAAGACAACATGTTGGCTCTTATCATTGGTCACCACATTATCGACAGCACTAACGACATCATCATCAACTACTACGCGATGCACATCGGCATAAGCATAGCTCACGCACTCGACACTGCGCACAGTCACGGACAAGTTTGCATCGCTCAAAGCAATGACAGGCTTCTCAGCAAAGGTAAAACTTACCTTCTTACCGCTACGAAGCAGGAATGTTACGCCAGGATTACCAGCGAACATAGACAGGCTAAAGGCAAATAACGCCAAAAGCATGGTAAAGGTTTTCTTCATAAATTATCGTATACTTATTTCTAATGATTGCTTAGAACTTTATCCCGAACTCAGGATATTAGCATCATCGCACGTAAAGGTACAAATTTGCGCCACAAATGTAATGAATTTAATTGAAATGACCAAACATAGACCGAAAAAATATGTCAGGTCGCATAAAAAGTATATTTTTATAATTATTTGCTACAGAAAGACTGTCTTCATCTCAAAAACATCAACGTCGATATTATGCCAGTCATAAGGAAGAACTACAACGCTAAAGCCATGAATACCACAGACAGCTAAGAGTGAATAAGAATAATGATTGTAGAAAATGTTTGCAAAGTTTTCTACACAAAAAAAGTTAATTTAATCATTTGCGTGTTACGCATATCGCTGATTTTTTATATTTTTGCACCATTAAAGAAAGAAAACGATATGGCAGAAATAGCAAACCGTATA